>Ga0207996_1000008_pt1 | contig 226353 bp, 184 predicted proteins | sample AntAceMetag02UKG_FD_184773 | JGI IMG/M metagenome (GOLD analysis project Ga0207996, IMG submission 184773) | Saline lake microbial communities from Ace Lake, Antarctica - Antarctic Ace Lake Metagenome 02UKG (SPAdes) (version 2) | ecosystem: Environmental > Aquatic > Non-marine Saline and...
GTAAGGTGAGTTGGATTGAAGAGCCGGATGTGAGAAATTCACAAGTCCGGTTCTATGAGGGGCATTGAAACTCCTCTTGTTAATTGTGAAAATATAAGAAAAGGAGTCATATTATGTCTACTCGACAAATAAGAATGATTGTTTATGTATTGTTCTTTATGGTATCAAGCATGGTTATTTACGCACCGACAGCGAGTGCGATAGAGGGACATGGAGCCTGGAGAGATGAACAGGACATTGATGACGGTGAAGAGTTTTTTGATAAAAATGATATAGAAAAAGCAAAACATGAAGATAACCTCCGCAAGAAAAAGGCTCTTAAGAAGAAAAGAGACGTTCAAGGCAGAAGTTATCGCCGGCGTTACTCAAAGTAGTAGTGTGTTTTAACGGTTCATTTAATTGTTTTATGAGACAACATTTGTCATGTGTATGTGCATTGAATGATTAATTACACGATTTTCGAGCTATTTTACCAGTCTCACCCCCCCTAGATTTTCTCGGATAAATCCTCCAAAATCGTCCACACCAGGAGACTTTCCTCTTCGAAGACCAAATCCTTGGAAACTTGTGTTAGTTTCCTCGCCCTATTTTAGCCCAAGAAAGCTAAAAATGTTTCAAAACACCACAAATGTACCATAATGAAGCATAATATGCTCGTTTTAAAGTAGCTTCCACGGGAGTGAAAGTTGGCACGATATATGCTACTATAATATTATAGTATTGGAGGTTATAGAGATTGATCTATTGACAAAAGAGATTTTATAAGGTACAATAATACAGGAAAACCTAAAAGGAGAATATTATGAAAACAAGATACGGATCGCGAATACTGATATTGTCATTATTTTTTATGTTTGTTAATTTCTGTACATATATCCCCGCGGCATCTTCCGCTGTGCCGAATATTGCGGCATTGCAGCGGGATCAGGCAATAAAGCAAAAAGCTTTCAATACGGCCCAGAGGAATCTTAATAGGCTGAAAAATTCCGCAATATCTTTGAAACAGGAAGTCAACAGGGCGGCAAAAAAAAGAGATTATACAAAAAAAAGATATGAGATAGAGAGCCGGAAGCAGTATAAGGCTGAGTTAGTGGTAAAGAAATTTGAAGACGCAAAAAACCTAACAATAGCTCGGTTAAAAACGCTCAACTACAACCGCGATAAATATAATTATTACGTAAGCGCGATGAAAAGCATAAAAAGTACATCATCAAAAATAAACTTCGATATTTCTGCTTTGGAAAGATATAACAAAGCAAAGAAAAACGCAGACTTATTTTATCCCTTAATGAAAAAAGCCGATACTTTATGGAGGGAGGCGGATAAACAACAAAGAAAAATTCAGGGATCATATAGCAAAGCAAATAAAGAACTCCAACTCATAGATAAACTGAGAAAACAATACTTCAAAGATCAGGGAATTGTGCAGAACGCCGTAAACGCGTTAAATTCGCAGCACTTTCTCATAGAAGACGCAAACAAAAAGGTGGCTGAATCGAAAAAAACATTAACAGATGCAAAAAATAAACTAAGCATCGCGCAGGCTGCTGCAAAACAGGCTGCTATTGCAAAACAAGCTGCCGCAAACGCAGCTGCTACTGTTGCTTCAAACCAGGCCGCCGCTGCAAAGCGAGCCGTTGATGCTGTTGCAAACCAGCCTGTTGCTGCAAAAAGTTCCGCTGCTGCTGCTGCAAACCAGGCTAGCCAAGCTGCTGCTGCTGCAAACGCAGCTGTTGTAAAAAAAGGTGCTAGTGCTGCTGAAAAAAAAGTTGCTAAAGCTGCAAAAAAAGCTGCTGCTGCTGCAGCAAACCAGGCTAGCAAAGCTGCTATTGCTGCAAACCAGGCTCGCCAAGCTGCTGCTGCTGCAAAACGATATGCTAATATTGCTGCGAACAAGGCTGCTATTGCAAAACGATATGCCGCTAACAAACAAGTTGCTGCTGCACAACTAGCTGCTAAAGCTGCTACTGATGCTGCAAAGAGGACTGCTGCTGCTGCAAAGAGGACTGTTGCTGCAAAAAAAGCTGCTGCTGCTGCTGCAAACCAGGCTATTGTTTATGCACAACAATCTGTTGTTTATGCAAACCAGGCTGCCGCTTTAGCAAACCAGGCTGCTGTGAAGCAATTGGCTGCGAAGCAATTGGCTGCAAACGCAGCTGCTACTGTTGCTTCAAACCAGGCTGTTGCTGCAAAGCGAGATGCTGCTGCTGCTGCAAACCAGGATGTTGTTGCAAAAAGAGCCGCTGATGCTGCTGCAAACCAGGCTCGCCAAGCTGCTGCTGCTGCAAACCAGGATGTTGTTGCAAAAAGAGCCGCTGCTGCTGCTGCAAAACAGGCTAGCAAAGCTGCTACTGCTGCAAACCAGGCTCGCCAAGCTGCTGTTGCTGCAAAACAATATGCTAATATTGCTGCGAACAAGGCTGCTATTGCAAAACGATATGCCGCTAACAAACAAGTTGCTGCTGCACAACTAGCTGCTAAAGCTGCTACTGATGCTGCAAAGAGGACTGCTGCTGCAAAAAAAGCTGCCGCTGATGCTGCAAAGAGGGCTATTGTTTATGCACAACAATCTGTTGTTTATGCAAACCAGGCTGCCGCTTTAGCAAACCAGACTGCTGCGAACCAGACTGCTGCAAAACAAGCTGCCGCGAATGCAGCTGCTACTGTTGCTTCAAACCAGGCCGCCGCTGCAAAGCGAGCCGCTGATGCTGCTGCAAACCAGGCCGCCGCTGCAAAAAGTTCCTCTGATGCTGCTGCAAACCAGGCTCGCCAGGCTAGCCAAGCTGCTGTTGCTGCAAACGCAGCTGTTGTAAAAAAAGGTGCGAGTGCTACTGTTGCTGAAAAAAAAGCTGCTATAGCTGCAAAACAATATGCTAATTCTGCTACAAACCAGGCTCGCGCTGCAAAACAATATGCTAATTCTGCTACAAACCAGGCTGTTGTTGCAAAAAGAGCCGCTGCTGCTGCTGCAAACCAGGCTCGCGCTGCAAAACGATATGCCACTAACAAACAAGTTGCTGCTGCACAACTAGCTGCTAAAGCTGCTACTGATGCTGCAAAGAGGACTACTGCTGCTGCAAAGAGGACTGCTGCTGCAAAAAAAGCTGCCGCTGATGCTGCAAAGAGGGCTATTGTTTATGCACAACAATCTGTTGTTTTAGCAAACCAGGCTGCCGCTTTAACCAACCAGACTGCTGCGAAGCAATTAGCCGCAAAGCAAGCTGCAAAATATATTAGCCAAGGAAATAACTATTTAAAAAACGGGGATTATAAAAATGCCATGGCTAGTTTTAATAATGCTAATAATGCGTCCCCGTTTGATATTAGAGGCGCGGGGGGGAAACTTCGCACCGGCCAGATCCAATACACAGCAGGAAAGTATCAACTCGCCATTGCTAGTTTTAATAATTCGATAAAATCTAATCCCAGAAATGGAAGCGCGTATAGCGGCCTGGGGCAGTGCTATTTAAAACAAGGAAATCTGGGGAAGGCTATTAAAAGTTTTAATAATGCGATAGGGCTTGATCCTAAACTTGCGGGCGCGTATAGCGGCCGAGCGCAATGCCATATGAGAAACAAAAATTATACCGCGGCCATTCCTGATTATACCAAGTTGATAGGGCTTAATCCTAAACATGCAGGCGCATATTATAATGCCCGAGGGACCTGCCATTTTTACAACAAAAATTATACCGCGGCCATTGCTAGTTTTAATAACGCGATAAGGCTTAAGACTAACCTTGTAGGCGCATATAGCCTTCGAGCGCAATGCCATATGAGAAACAAAAATTATACCGCGGCCATTCCTGATTATACCAAGTTGATAGGGCTTAATCCTAAACATGCAGGCGCATATTATAATGCCCGAGGGACCTGCCATTTTTACAACAAAAATTATACCGCGGCCATTGCTAGTTTTAATAACGCGATAAGGCTTAAGACTAACCTTGTAGGCGCATATAGCCTTCGAGGGCAATGCTATTTCAAAAACAAAGATTATAAAAACGCCAGTCTTAATTTTAAAAAGCTGACAGGGCTTACTCCCGGATCCGCGTGGGCGCATCATATGTTAGGGACATGCCTTTTAAGAAACGGTGAGAATGATTTGGCTATTGCTAGTTTTAAGAATGCGATAGGGCTTAATCCTAAACTTGCAGGCTCGCATGCCGGGCTGAAAGCGGCTCTCGCAAAACAAGCTGCTGTAACTAAAACCGGTACAACTCAAACAGGTACCACGGCAGGGACAACAACGGGTACTCCAAGTACAACAAAATATCGGCCACCCTTTCCAACATATTTTCCTAAGCCTAACAACAGGCTGAAAAGCATGACACAGTATCACGAAGACGGTGGCATTTCCGTAGATAAATTTTATCCTAACGGAGAAAGGCAGATATCGTTAAACTATAACCCTGACGGTCAATTAGCGGGTACAGTGAAATATCCTTTCGACAACGGCCTAGTGGGAAGTCAAACATCTTATTGGAGTAACGGGGCGGTGGCCATGGCATCAGTATGTTACGACAATGGTTCTCAGAAAAGAACGGTGTGTAATTGGGAAAATACAAACATAATACACACAATAGCAGAATATCCTAACGGTATCGGGAAAATGAAGTATCAGGAATTCCCCCCCACTGAGAAATCCGATGCTATAGACTCGCTTGTATTACAAGCTCTACTTGATAAAGCTAAATACGATTTGGGAGGACAGGTTGGGGTAGACCATCTTGAAGAAACTCCAACCAAAGCCGAGGAGAAAATGGGAAAACTAGTCTTAACTTCTCTGGCGGTCACTGAAGGGAAAACTAACAAAGAGGAATATCAAGAAGGAGAAAACGAAGGGCAGCTTAAGAGTTATACGTACGCAAAGAAAGATGAAAGCGGCAATCTTATCGAAGTTGAGCGGGGTGGGATCGAATATGGTAAAGATAAAGGCGAAGATGGTAATCCGCTCCCGACAGATTATCACGAGGTTATGAAAGATGTTTCGGGAGAAGAGGTTGGAACTATAGATCGTATCAATATTGAATACGGTGAAAATGGAAAAGAAATAGCCTGCCAGGAAATCGTAAAAACTATAGATAAAGAAACAGGAAATGCGATACTTACAGTAAAGCTGGTAAAGAATGGCGAGGTTGAGGCACAGGCAAGTATAGATTTGGATAAGGACGGAAACGAGGTAGCCAGCTTGGATAGAGATGGAAACGCGATAGACTTAAATTCAACGGATTCAAAGGATAGAAAAGACAGGCTTGCTTTAATCGCACTTCGCAAGATAAATAATGCTGATAAAGAAGAAAAAGTCGAGATGAAAGGTAGAGCTACCGGTTCGATTAGCGAGGGTGCCCATAAGGAATTTGAAAGCTCGATGGATGTTTTGGCTAAAAGATGCAAATCGATAGATAAGTCTGTTGCGGAGGGCGCGGCAGTGCAAGAAGAGGAAGAAGAAGTTTCAGCAGCTACAAAAATGCCGCCAGATAAAATTGATGCCGTGGTAAATGCAAGCTGGAGTGTGCAAACAGAGCAACAAGAAGCAAGCGTTTCGGGGCAGGATAAGAGCTCTCTGAAACCAGAGACAGGAGCTTCTGCACCCAAATCATTAAAGTGGAATGTGAAATAGTGAAACAAGGGGTGAAACTCCCCAACAAACACCGCCCCGATTTATCGGGGCGGTGAGTATTTTCTCACTCTTGAAATCGCTGTCCGATTCCTGCGCTCCCATTCATAGTGATCCCTCCTCTCGGGCTTCGCCTCCAAAATCGTCCCACTCGATTTTTTGAACTATGTCCTTCAAAATCATAAAACAGGGGGGATAGTTCCCTCTTCGAGGACTAAATCTTTGGAAACTTTACATAATTTCTATTTGGCACTTATTGTCTTAATCCCCCCTAGATTTTCTCGGATATATCCTCCAAAATCATAAAACAGGGGGGATAGTTCGACTAAAGAAAACTCGCATAGTTTCACTTGCGACTTTTCTAGTCTCACTATTGACAAACGCTTAAAATAGGGTATAATAAGGGTATCTCAACAAACCTAATAGAGGCAGTAATGTTGCGCTATCGTTATCTACATAATCGTCTTGTTATAGCACTATTATCCGTATTATTTATCTTGTCCCCCTCTTTTCAGGTCTTTTCATATAATTCATTTAACGGTGAAAACAACAATATTGATACATTTGATGTGAGCGATATATCTGTTTCGGAAGAATATGGTCGCATAAAAGAAATATATAAGGGGAAGAGCGATATATCACTTGTCTATATTGAAGATGTGCATGGTAATTTTGAGGTACAGAAAAACTGTGCCCGTATTATTAAAACTATCCGAAAGACGTTTCATAGTGAAAAAATAATGATCAATATTGAAGGTGCAAGCGGATTTATTGATACTTCTACACCCGCATCTATCCCGCAGGACGATATAAAGAAACAGATCGGTGATTATTTCTTGAGTCAGGGCCAGATAAATGGAGCGGAATATTTTTCTATTGTTGAAGATGTGCCCGTTCTAATTTATGGTGCGGAAGACAGGGATTTGTATCAGGAAAACTTCGAAGCGTTTAGAAATGCGCATACGCAAAGGAAAGAATATGTTGATACAATAAACAAGATAAAAAAAGCGTTGATCGTCATACGGGACAGGACGTTTTCTAAGCCGAGTGCACGCTTGTTAGAAAAATATGATGATTTCAGTGAAGATTTAATATCTGTTCATGAGTATGCAGTCTACCTCAATGGTTTTGCAAAAAAAGAAAAACTTGATCTGGAGGAATACCGTAATGTCCAATTATTCTTAAAAGTGCTTTATCTGGAAAACCGTATTGATGGGAATAAAGTTGAAGAGGAACGTGAACGGATTTTGCGTGTATTACAGAAAAAACTGACAAAACGTTCATATGCAAAACTTGTCAGAAAAAGTCTGCTTTTGAGAGCAGGAGAAATAAGTCAGTATAAGTATTATATGTTGCTTAAAAATACTGCACGGACTTGTGGTTTATATATAACCCGGTTACCTGAGTTTAATAATTATGTTCGGCTACTGGCACTCAATGCGAAAATTAATAGGTCAAATCTTATAAACGAACTTGATACAATTACCTATTTGTTAAAAGATAAATTGTTTGCGAGTGAATATGAAAAGCAATTTGAAAGATATTTTTACAATTTTAATATCGTAAAAAAATTGGTATCACTGAATTTGCCTCGTGATGAAGCGCAGTATTTTATTAATAACCGAAAAAATTTTACTCCCAATGTATTTACTGCCCGTTTACGTGATGATGCCCAGAAATGCTTAGAAAATCCTAAGACAATGCCACTTGAAAAGAAGATGGTTAACAGTATGCTTGAGAATGTACCTGCACTTAAAAAAATTCTTCGCTCACTTCCTCTTTTTGAGAGGTTTTATCAGATTGCGCTTGATCGTGATAAAGCAATAATGAAAAATGTCATTTCTCGTATGAAAAAGGAAAAGGTGCGCTACAGCATTCTCGTTGCAGGCGGTTTTCATTTAGAGGGTATAACCGATGAATTAAAAGCAAAAGATATTTCATATGCAGTTATTGTTCCGAATATGACAAATTTTAATGCTCATAATCCCTACGTATCAATGATGATGCAGGGAGACAAAAGTTCTTTTGAACGTATACTCATTAATGAAAACCGAGGGCTTGCCTTGCCGAGTATTTTTGATAAAGACCCAATATTTGGCAAGGGTGCGCAAAAAGCGTTTGGGGATGAAAGTGCGCTACTGGTGAGTGTGCTCGCATTATTCAGAGGAATTGAGCTTAAAGACGAGTATCGGAAGTGGCAGATAAGAAAAGAAGCGCTGTTAAATCAGTTTGTAAAGTATCGGATTCTTACCGAAGGGCAAGTACAGGAAAAAATAGATGTTTTTATCGCAATGCTGTATAAACTTGATATCGATCCTTCGGAAATAGTGTATATGTACGATGGGTTATGTGTACCGTTTAAATATATAGACGCGCCGGACAAATATGTATTAATGATCGGGCCGGAAAGTTTAGCCAACAATATCCCGGTATTAGAGCATGGAAACATAAGAAAAAAGAAATTTACAATTGTTCCGTATGAGCAATTCACACAGCACATTGAACCAACATTAGAAAAAATATCTACTCCTGAGCGGGCATCAGATATAATAGATGCTATTTTAGGTATTTCGGATGTTAATAGTGCACAATAATAAAGGAGGAAAGTATGTCTCAAATCTCTCGCAGAGATTTTGTTAAAAAGACATCATTAGGTGCTCTCGGTGCCGGGCTCCTCATGTCAGGAGTAAAACACTTGATGCTTCCACAGAAATTATTTGCCAAAAATAAAGCTACCGAGGGTAGGATCGAATATCGGCCCTTTGGAAAAACAGGTCTCAATGTAACGACAATTAGTTTTGGTGTAATGAGGACATCCGAGCCGAATGTTATTCGTAAAGCCGTTGATATGGGGATAAATTATTATGATACCGCACATTGTTATATGGGCGGCAATAATGAAAAAATATTGGGCAAAGCCTTAAAAGGTGTACGTGACAAAGTCATAATTGCGACAAAAGTGCATAATGACGGAAACCATAGCGTGGAGTCAATGACTGCATCGATTGATGCAAGTCTTAAAAGTCTCCAAACAGATTATATTGACGTTATGCAGTTACACAATAAAACGGATGCGGCAGGTGTTCTTGACTCTGTTGCAATAGAGGCTCTGGAAAAGTGTAAAAAAGCCGGAAAGATCAGGTTTACGGGTGTTACCACACATGCAAATGAAACGATCGTATTGGATGCCGCTGTGAAGAGTGCTTTTTATGATATGGTTTTGGTCTCATATAATTTCATGAGTCCGCATAATGTTGCGGAAGCAATAGCTCGTTGTCATAAGGCAGGACTGGGTGTTGTTGCGATGAAAACACAAAACGGCGGGTACGAGACTAAAGCTATTGGTAACATGACACCGCATCAGGCGTCGCTTCGTTGGGTGCTTGATGATAAGAACGTATCAAATGCGATTCCAAGTATGATCAGCTACGAACAGTTAGACGAAGATTTTGTGGTAATGGGAACCATGCTTGGGTGGTCAGACCGGAAAATACTCAATAAATATGCAAAATCTATTGAAGGGACATATTGCCGACGGTGCGGAAAATGTGTCGCAAGCTGTAAAAATAATACTGATATACCGACTTTAAACAGAGTGCTTATGTATAAAGAAGGATACGGTGATCTGCGGCTTGCACGAGAAAACTATGATCTTTATAATGGTGCGCAGCATAGCGCGAAATGTCTTACATGTAGCGAATGTGTTGCACGGTGCGAGTATGGCATTGATATCGGTAAAAACATGAAAAAGGTGCAATCACTTTTTGCTTAGAGAAAACATAAAGGGGGCAGTCCCAATTTTTACAAAAAATTCGGGACCGTCCCCTTTATGCGTTTATGTAAAAGCTTTTTCAGTATGTTTTTGTTGTATGGTTTCAGCAAGTGCTTCAATTGCCTCTAAATCTTCTTTTCGTGGAAGCCCCTTGCATAATACCGGGGTAAGCAGCTCTGCCTTTAAGCCGCTTGTCATGGCGGTAAGTTGTTCGAGTGTTTTTCCTCCCCATCCAAATGACCCTATAACGGACAGGTGTTGCAATTTTGGTCGCAAGACATTTGTGAGGAAAGCCGCGTTTACAACAAGCGGATGTGGCCCGATATGCACCGTGGGCGTTCCGATAACAAGTGTTCCTGCATCAACCAGTGAAATAGCGAGTTTGCCAATGTCTGTTACTGTAAGATCAAATTCTTGTACGCTTACATTCCGTTCAATGAGTGAGGTTGTAAGATGTTTCACCATGATTCTAGTGCTCTCATGCATTGATATGTATGGGATGACGACAAGATTTTTTGGCGGTGATGATACCCAGTCATTGTATGCATCAATGATAAATGAGGGCCTATTGTATAAGGGGCCATGGCTTGGCGCAATGATGCTTATATCGTATGCACTGAGTTTTTTGAGATTTGCTTGTATGACACTTCTAAACGGCATCATGATCTCAGCATAATATCTTTTTGCCGCTTCAAGAACAAGCGCTTCATCGGGAACAAATAAATCACTTGTCGCTAAATGTGAGCCGAAAAAGTCACAGGTAAAGAGTATCTTGTCTTCTGCAAGATATGTAGACATTGTTTCCGGCCAGTGTACCCACGGCGTATATATAAAGGTAAGCGTTTTGTTTCCGAGTGATAATGTATCTCCATCTTTAACGCAAATGAATATATCTTCCGGGACATGCAGGTGGTCAATAAGCAGATCTTTACACCGCGGATTGGTAACCACTTTTGCGTCTTTGTATTTTTCCAGAAGAAATGGCAGTGAACCGGAATGATCCTGCTCAGCATGTTGATGAATAATATAATCTATATGATCTATTGATTCGAGTTGTTCAAAAAGAATATCTTTTTTTGCCGGGTCAACAGTGTCTATGAGAACAGTCTTTTCTGATCCTTTTATGAGGTATGCATTGTAACTTGTGCCATCAGGTAGGGGAATAAGCGAATCAAAAATCCGCCTTTCCCAATCAACTGCCCCAACATAATATGTGCCATCTGTTATTGTACGCATTTTCATATGAAAACTCCTTTTTTTGCATAGTATCATAAACTGAATTGATTTTATGAATTATTTATTAGATTTTCAAGGTAGAAATCTGATAGTGTATACAAACATGCAATAAATCCTTTAATACAAATGCGGATGAATTAATGTTTAAGATTATCGAAAAGAAAAAACTTACCAAAGAAGTAAATCTTTTTAAGGTGCTCGTGCCGGATATTGCACGCAGTCATCGTCCAGGAAGTGGGTAAGAGTACAATGCATCTAGGGGCATTAGAAGTCGGAGATCATATCCTTGATGTTTCAGGTCCTTTGGGGATGCCAACCGCAATTAGGAAATACGGGACGGTAGTGTGTATTGCAGGCGGTGTTGGCGCGGCAACGGTTATTTGGGCAATGGGCGAAGGGAAAAAAGCGGCTTTAGGTATTCATAACTATATTACAAATAAATCGTGACGATGTTTGCGTATATGTAGTATAAAAAAACTATGATTGATATGAAAAAGATATATTCATTAGTACAACCGGAATTAACGTTACTGGAACAAAAGATCGAAGAAAGCTTGGTTTCCGGGATTCCCTATGTTGATCGTTGTGTTAATCATGCGACCAAAGGCAAAGGAAAACGGCTTCGACCACTGTTTGTTTTTTTGTCAGGTAAGCTATGTGGCAGTATTAAGCAAGAGCATATAGATGTAGCTACGTCATTAGAATTGCTTCATACGGCAACTTTGCTTCACGACGATGTTGTTGATCAGTCGCGTGTCAGAAGAAATAATCCTACTCATAATGCCCGATTCGGAAATGAAAGTGCGGTAATGTTTGGGGACTATATGCTGTCATGCGCGCTATGTACAGCTTCTTCGGATGCACTCTTTTCATGCAGGGGAATAATCGCCGATGCAGTAAAAAAAGTGTGTGAAGGCGAAATGATGCAGATTTCAAATCGGTATAATGCTGATTTAACCGAACGTGAATACTGTGAAATTATTGATAAGAAAACCGCATCACTTTTTGCTGCAGCATGTCATGTTGGCGCGCTTCTTTCCGGCGCATCTGAAACAGCACAAAATAGTTTGCGAGAATATGGAAAAAATGTCGGTCTCGCATTTCAAATAATGGATGATCTTTTAGATGTTTTTGGTGATCAGAAGAGTGCTGGAAAACCACTGGATTTGGATTTAAAGCGAGGGGATATCACCTTGCCGTTTATTCAGCTTGTTTGTAAAACAGGAGATAATGAGCAAGTGAAAGAATTGATTTTTTCTCACGATGATACGGGCTCATCAGCAAAACTTAAGGAGTTATTACATGAGAACATGTGTTTAGATTCGTCACTTGCCGCTGCAAAGCGATATGCCCAGTGCGCTAAAAAAGCAATAGAGAACATGTCTTCAGAAACAGATATTTCACATCTTACGTGTCTTGCCGATTACGTAGTAGACGAAAAAAGAATATCACTCCTTGAGGCTGCAGTATGTTAAAGAAAATAGCAGTGAAAACATCCCGTGGAACATGTTTTATTGATATAACACAAAAGGTGAGTGACATTGTCTCGGAGGCAAAAATAAAAAGTGGTATGTGTCAGATATATGTTCCTCATACAACCGCTGGTCTTACCATAAATGAAAACGCTGATCCAAGTGTTGTTTCAGATATGATTGGTGCCCTTGAAAGAATTGTGCCGAAAAAGGGCCCGTACCGTCATCTCGAGGGTAATTCACACGCACATATCAAATCAAGCATGCTTGGGCATTCGCAGACAGTGATCGTGCAGGATAGAAGCCTGCTTTTAGGTACCTGGCAGGGAATCTATTTTTGTGAGTTTGATGGTCCTCGTTCACGTGAAGTATGGATATCCCTTATAGAGGGATAAATATTTATACTCCATCAATGTTTATTTCAAATGTCTTAGCAGCTGGAACACCCTTTTCCCATGGTCGCAGGTATTCAAGCGTTATTCGGTTTTTCCCTTTGGCTGTAACTTTGAATGTGAAAGTGAATGATCCTCCTGATCCAACAAGTTTTGAATCTGAATCCCCGATATAGTTGAGTTTTTTAACTTGTGACACGCCGTTCGTTTTTGCGGCATTTAGTTTCCATGTATAACCGGTTGTCGGATTACCGGGCAGTGTAACGGTAAAATCTTGTCCAACAGAAAGTGTTATTGTTTTCCCGGTATCTTTTTCGGTAAGATTTAGATGGCCGTTCTCGCACCCGGTGCACATCGTAGCAAGAAGAATAAAACCTATCATATATATGCGTACCATTGTTTTCTCCTTTGTTATGGTGAATACGTGAAGTGTTTAATTTACGTTAATAGTGTATAGAAATAATATATCAATACTGCTATAATAGCACTAGATTAGTGATAAGAACTATCAAAGGAGGGTTGTATGAGTAAACTATTTTCAATTGAAGGTATTATTCAGCTTGCGATACAGGTCGAAAGAAACGGTAAATTCTTTTATGACACACTTGCACGTGAAATAGATGATGCTTCTGTTAAAGAATTGTTTCAGCAGTTAGCTCATGCAGAAGAGAACCACGTCAGAACATTTGAAGATATTATGGAAGCCAGCGGTACTGAAAAAGAAGGCATACTGCAAACAGAAGACTATTACCTTGGGATGAATCGTCTTGCAGGGAATTATGTTTTTACTGAAGAAAACAAAGGTGCGGAGATGGCGGCACAAATAAAAGATATTTCACAAGCACTTGAGTTAGCAATTGGATTTGAAGATCAATCGATCGAATTTTATACGACAATGAAAGAGGGTTTTCCTGAAGATGCTCAAAAGGCAATAGAAGCGATAATTGAACAAGAGCATATGCACAAAAAATTACTCACAGAAAGAAAGAATTCGCTTTAAATAAAGGGGTCACACCTATTCATCAAATAGGTGTGACCCCTGGTATGGAATATCTTTATTACCTTGAAATCTTAAAGATTAAGTATATAAATATAACTATGGATAAAATAAAAACACAGAATTTAAGATTATGGTTTGAAGATTATATTTGTTCTCTTGACGTACGGAGTAATGAAATGTGTATGAGCATTAAGCTTAAAAAAGATCATACCGATAGGGTTTGTGAGGAAATAGTAAATTTGGGAAGAGATATCGGTATGAACGAGCAGGATCTTTTAATAGCTGAGATTATTGCCCTTTTTCATGATATTGGCAGATTTGAGCAAATAGTTCATTATGATACGTTTAATGATTTACGGTCATCGAATCATGCTCATGAAGGGATTAGAGTATTAAATGAGAAGAAGATTTTAGATGAATTTGATCAAGTAACAAAAGGTATAATCATGTATACAGTTTTGCATCATAATTTGCCGTTTTTACATACAGATGGCAGTGACAGGGGAATGTTTTTCCTGAAGTTATTGCGTGATGCCGATAAATTAGATATCTTCAGGATAATAACAGATTATTATAGTAATGCGGGAAACGATAATTGCAGGAATGCTGACAGGCATATGCGTAAATTTTCAGATGAAAATTCGATTTCCGATATTGTTTACAGTTCGGTTCTGAACCAAGAACCTGTTGATTATAAACATGTAAAAACAGTTAATGAATTTAAGATTCTTAATTTGGGTTGGGTATATGATATGAACTTTTTGCCGGCATTCAGAAAAATTAAAGAAAGAAAATATATTGATATAATTAGAGACGCAACAAGTGAATCTGAAAAAGTAATGGAAATAGCATTTCGGGCAACCGATTATATAAGTGAGAGATTTGCTAAAAACTATGTTGAATTAGTAGTGCCTTGATTTCTTAGGTAATTATCTATCTCTCTGGGCAATAAAGCGGGCTATTTCTCGCAGGGGGTCGGCTTTCTTGTCAAATGTCGAGAGTGCATCTAATGCTTCCTGTGTTTTATTTACCAAGAGTCTTTTTGTTTTTTCCATTCCGTAGAGTGCCGGATAGGTTGCTTTTTTTTGCGCAATGTCTTTGCCGATACCTTTGCCTAGTTTTTCTTTTGTCCCGGTTATATCAAGGATATCATCGCTTATCTGGAATGTGAGGCCGATATTATCGCCAAATGTTTTGAGTGCGAATAATTGTTTTCTTGAAGCTTTTCCGATAAGTGCTCCGGCTTCAATAGCTACTGAGATGAGGCTGCCGGTCTTGTGCCGGTGAATATATTCAAGTGTTTTTGCGGTAACTCTTTTACCTTCACTTTCAAGATCAATAACCTGCCCGCCGATAAGTCCGTGCGATCCCGCTGCGTGAGCGATCTTTTCAATAAGCTGTGCTCCGCCTATTTTGGGGTTCCGGGCAAATATCTGGAAAGCTCTGGTAAGGAGTGCATCACCGGTAAGTACAGCAATGGCGTCTCCATATACTTTATGGGTCGTTGGCTTTCCGCGGCGAAAATCATCATTGTCCATACATGGAAGATCATCGTGTATAAGTGAATAGGTGTGTATAAGTTCAATCCCGCAGGCGTAATCAAGCGCTTGTTTGTATTTGCCGCTCACTGCTTCACATGATGCGCAGGTAAGTATTGGACGGATACGTTTGCCTCCGTTAAAGAGACCGTAGCGCGTTGCTTCGTGAATAAGTTTCGGTCGGACGCTTTTTAGCGGCATCAGTGTATGCAAATGTTTGTCGACGATACTTTTTCGTGTTTCTAAATATTTTTTAAGGTTCATGAATCGTATCATAGCATATTTTATTAGCGACAATGAAGTAAAACCGATTATTTGTTATCGAGTTTTTCACGAAGTTCTTTTATGAAATCCGGTGGAGGGGTGTATCCCAACTGTTCAAATCTTTTAACGTCTTTGTGTGCATCTTCATATTTTTTAAGGATATTATAAACAAGAGCTCGATTGATGTAGCCGATAGCGTATTGCGGATTGATAGTGAGCGCATACGTATAGTTTTGTAGCGCTTCCTTATTTTTTCCGAGAGAAAAATAGGCGATACCGCGGTTAACGTACGCTTCATAGTAGCGTGGATTATATTGTACGGCCTTTGAATAATCATTGAGCGCGTTTTTGTGATCCTGCATATACATAAGACAATTGCCCCGGTTGTAGAGCGCTTGAGGAAAAACAGGTTTTATGTGTAATGCTTTGGTGTAGCACTCTAATGCACGGTTGTGTTTACCTTCTTCCTGATAAATGTTTCCCATGTTATTCCATGCTTCAGCATATTGGGGCATGAGTTCGACCGCTTTCTTATAATCAGCGATTGCAAGATTACGGCTACCGAGATTGATACATGCGTTACCGCGGTTATAATAAGCCTCAGCGAGCTTGGGATTAAGACCTATGGCGCGATTACAGTCTGCAAGCGCCTCTTTATATTTTCTCTGCAGTTGATAAATATTCCCCCGATTATTATACGCAATGGTATAGGTGGGATTTAAATTAATGGCGCTATTATAATTAGCAATTGCTTTATCCAGATATCCGTTATCCTGATATGCATTTCCTCTATTGTTATATGCAATAGAGATATTTTTGCAGTGACCATAATTCTTAAAAAAATCTTCCCAGAGCGTGATGCTGTCTTTATATACCTGAGTTCTTTGCCAGGTAAGAAAAGATAATATAATAGTAATAATGGAAAGAGCACAAATAAGAAATATTGAGACAGCGGAACGCTGTTTTATAAACCAGGCGGCGCCTGAGCCAAGGATAAAGAAGATACCGATAAGAGGAACATAGGTGTAGTGATTTGCAACGATAGGGCCACCACCAATGAGGTGAAGAACAGGTGAGATGGTAATAATATAAAACAAAAATCCGAAGAAGATCACTTTTGTATATCGTAAGGAATACAAGATAAGGACAGCCAGAAGTGCAACTATGCACGGTGAAATATAGAAGATCATCGGAAGCATGCCAGCGATTTTTTCAGGTGTTGGGTAATAGCATGAGAGCGGATACGGAAAAACCATTTTTACGAGATAAAAAAGGATACCGTATGAAGCGATAAATATATTATCGAAAAAGTGGAGTGTTGGTTCGATGTCAATGATGCGAGTGAATCGCGCAATGAGTGTAATAATCCCGAATGAAAGTGCTAATACAAAAAATGAAAGTGTGTTAGTAACACTTTTTTTAGTGAGTTTCCCATCAATATAATAATCAATAAGGATAAGAATAACCGGCAAAGTTATAGCCATCGGTTTTGAAAGAAGAGAGAGAATGAAGAGAATAAGTGCATATATAAAGTATCTTTGAGTGTTCCTCTCTTTGTAGTAGAGATAGGATATGAGCGAGCCGAGAAAGAAAAAAGTATAGAGAACATCCTTTCTCTCAGCTATCCATGCAACAGAAGCGACATGCAGAGGGTGTATGGCAAAGAGGAGTGCCGTTATCAGTGCAGTCCATGCTTTTTTGCTCAAGAGATAGATCAGCCAGAAAACAAAAAGTATGTTTAAAAGATGCAGTATGAGGTTTGTTATATGGTACGGTTTTGGGTTAAGTTTGAAAAAATGATATTCGATCGCAAAGCTGAGTGTGACGAGCGGATGGTAGAGCCCGTCATGAAACGAAGTGAAGTAGGTTCCGATATCAGGTAATGATAACCGGGTAATCGTATTATTTTGTGTGAGCTGTTTATCATCATCCCAGTTCGTGAACCCGTTTTTAAGTGACGGGTAAAAGGCGATAGTTGTTAGCGCAAGTAAAAAAAAAAGAGATAATTGTATAAAATGCTTTTTCATATGAAACATATTGTACTCATTTTTTATTATTCTGCATTATTTTTAATTAAGAAAAGGTGGATTGTAAAGTTAAATGCCGTAGATAGTGGTCATTTTTCATTTAAGCTGCGATCTCCTGAAGTTCTCTTTCAAACCCCTGTTGAGCAGATTGAAAATTTAGTATCTTGCGTGGGTAGTTATTAATCCAGTTTTCTATAGTCTGAATGGTTGATTGTGTCAGTTTTTCTATCTTTCTGCCCTTAGCAATGAATCGGCGGATAATCCTGTTGATGTTTTCATTGATACCCCTTTCGATACCATTGATAACGCGCGGAACCGAACTCTTCTTTTTGTTTGGAATCTTGCGGGTTATAAGTTTGCGAGTCTTGCGCTCTGCCAAGGTTAGCAAAGCCGCTTTCGATCCAGCAGGGCCGACAATCAAGTCTATTTCCCAATGCCCGAACTCTTTCCTTTTTTAGCGTTATGACTATTTTAAACATATACTTAAAATAGTTTGACTATATTAAACATATATTATATATTGTCAATATGATTGAAAGAGCTTTATACAAAACAGCGTTTTCTGGTGAGTGGGGAAGACAAATGAGGTTTATCACTGGTCCTCGCCAATCTGGTAAAACTACTTTGTCAAAGTTAAAGCTTAAAAGGGAACATTCGCAAGCGCTTTACTATTTGTGGGATCTTAGGTCCGTTCGTGATAGATATAAAGGTAATCAGCTATTCTTTACAGAAGATAGCCCTCCTACAAAAAACAAACAATGGGTTTGTTTTGATGAGATTCATAAGATTCCTAAATGGAAAAATGCCTTAAAGGCAATTTTTGATAGTGTATCAGATCATTATAAATTCATCGTGACTGGTTCGGCAAAACTTGATCTGTTTAAAAGAGCTGGGGATAGTTTATCTGGAAGATATTTTACTTTCCATCTCTTTCCATTGTTATTAGAAGAACTTGTTAGCCCCAAGGATATATCACATTCTATTCCCGAGTCTGGAATAGATCTTATTCTGAGAAAAATTGATAAAAAAGTCAGAACAAGGAATGAATTATCTGACCTGCTAGAGTATAGTGGCTTTCCTGAACCTTTCTTAAAACAGTCAAGGGTGTTTTATGCAAAGTGGTCACAAGAGTACACTAATACAGTCATAACTGAAGATATCAGGGCGCTTACGAGGATTATCGATAATGAGCACCTGTACGATTTGTATAACTTGTTGCCGGAGATGGTAGGTAGTCCGTTGTCAGAATCTTCATTGGCATCACATCTTGAACTGAGCAATCCAACAATTAAAAACTATATTAAACGGTTAGAAGATTTTTATCTTGCATTCAAAATATCACCATATTCGAAGAATATTAAACGATCATTGTTAAAAGCACCTAAATGTTATCTTTATAATTGGGCACTTATTAGAGACCCGGGGAGAAGATTTGAGAATTATGTTGCTGTTGAAATTATGACACGCTTGCACTTGTGGATGGATATGTCCGGTGATCGATACTCATTGTATTATATTAGAAACAAACAAAAACAGGAAACAGACTTTCTTATTTTAAAAAATAATGATCCATGGCTTCTTATTGAAACAAAATATTCTGATGGGTTCATTTCTCCTCACCATTATCGAACACAAACCGTGTTAGGAAATATCCCGTTTCTTCAAATATGTCGGGAGGATGGGGTCTGTAAAATGGAAAAGAAGAATGCCTATAGAGTGTCAGCATCTCGTTTCTTTTCCTGATATTACCAAAGTAGTATTTTTTAGTAGTTATAAATATAGATTTAGGAGGTAATATGTATTTACTATTAATTCGTCATGGTGATAGTGAAAATACGAAACCGGGAATGACTGATAATGACCGGACGCTCACACTGACCGGATTTGATGAGATAAAGTCTACCGCACGAGTGATTAAGAGTTGCGGGTTTCAACCGGATAGCATATTGGTAAGCCCGTATGTTAGGGCTCAGGAGACAGCACACTCACTTACCTATATGCTTGATGTATCGAGAGAAATTATTGAAACAGAAGATGATCTGGTTCCTTCGGGCAGAATCGATCGGCTTTTAAAGAAACTTGATGATGCTTTTTCTGAGAAAGAGTGCATTGCACTTGTTGGTCATCAGCCTTTTATGGGGGACCTCATGTCGAAATTGCTTCTTGGAAATGTTTCCGCTGAAATGCCGTTTTCTAAAGGCGCTATTGCAGTTATCGAAGTGGAAGGATCTCTTACCGGAGATCAGCAGAAAATGATACTGTATATTACCCCTTCAGCAGCAAAAAAAATATAACCGTTTATTCCTCTTTTGTGTATACTGTATACGTTTATGACTAGTCAGACACTATCCCAAAATAACGAAGTAAAGGAACTCAAAGATCAGGTTTCTGATCTTTCCTGTCTTATCAGAATTAATGCTATGCTTAATTCTACGCTCGACCTTTCGGAGCTCCTCCAAAACATTATGGGTATCTCAGAAGAAGTTATGAGTGCTGAAGCGAGTTCACTCATGCTTATTGATGAGTCTACCAATGAACTAGTCTTTGAGATAAGCCGTGGTGAGAAAGGAGCACAGGTTAAGGAGCTCTTCCGTCTGAAGATGGGACAAGGTATTGCCGGATGGGTTGCCGAGAATAATGAGCCGGTACTCATCCCTGATGTGACAAAGGATCCCCGCTTTTTCTCGAAAGCTGATAAGAAAACTGGGTTTGTGACCCGGTCAATGGTATGTGTGCCCTTGTTGGTAAAAAATAAAGTGATCGGTATTATACAAGTTCTTAATCCTAAGGGTAAGGATGGGTTTGATGAAAATGATAAAAAACTTCTGATCGCTTTTTCTGATAGTGCAGCAGTAGCAATAGAAAATGCCCGCATGGTTAAAAGTCTCATAGAAACACAGCGTATGGAACAAGAACTGACCATTGCAAAACAAATACAGGAAAACTTTTTATTGAACAGTTTTCCTGCAATACGCGGTGGCGGTGTCTTCGCAAAAAACATTACTGCACGAGAGATCGGTGGTGATTTTTATGATTTTGTGAAATTGGACAAGAATCGCCTCGCAATCTTTATCGGTGATGTATCAGGAAAAGGAATACCTGCTGCGCTCTACATGATAAAAATAATAACTGATTTCAGATCGCTGATTGCCTCAGAAGAAGATCCGGCGGTTATTCTTTGCGAACTGAACAGCCGTCTACACCGTGAAAGCACAATGGGTATGTTCGCAACAGTGTTACTCGGGATATATGATATTTCCGGGAAAAATTTCACCTTTGTGAATGCGGGCCATCACGATCCGCTGTATATGGATAGCGCAAATACGGTTACGGAAATAAAAAGTAATTCACATCATCCTCCGGTAGGGGTATTAGAGGATATGACTTATAATTATACAGTACAATCAATACTACCCGGAGAGAAACTGCTCTTGTATACCGATGGTGTTATTGAGGCGCGAAACAGGCTGAAAAATGAATACAGTATTGAAAGGCTTATGAGTAAATTTAAGCAAACTGACGGTACTGCAAAAAAGATGGTAAATACTATCTTGCGTGATATAATGAATTACTCTCAACATGCCATTCAGCATGATGATATTACGCTTATAGCGCTTAAGGCAGGAAAAGTATGAAAAAACCGACTGGGACAATTGAACTTACCGTACCGAGCCATCCTCAATACTTGTGCGTGACACGTGCGGCGATATTTCAGATTGCATACACCATGCATTTTGAAGAAAAAGTTATTACCTGTATTGCGCTTGCAGTAGAAGAGGCGTTTACTAATATTATTAAATACAGCTATAAGAATAATTATTCTCAAAAAGTAATAATCAAACTCAATGTCTATACGGACAGATTAGAGATTGTTATTAAAGATTTTGGCGACAAGGTTGATGTTAAGAAAATAAAATCAAGAAAACTGAAAGATGTGCGGCCAGGAGGACTAGGAGTACACTTTATAAAGAAGTTTATGGATGAGGTAGAGTATGATGTTACTCCTGATGTGGGAACAGAGCTCAAACTGGTGAAATATACAGAGAAAAAAGAGAAGCCGTTAGCTGTAAAAAATAAAAAGAAATCAGATTGAACAATGTGTGGTTATTTTTTTATGTACATTGATTTTTAGAATGGTACAATATCTGGCAAGGTGAAATAATGATTACATTGAATGTGCGAGAAGAAAATGGATGGAATATAGTTACTGTTGACGGACAGATAGATCTGTATTCGTCTCCTGACATCAGAAAAGAATTGTTGTCTCAGGCTAAGACCAAAAAGGTTAAAATCGTAGTTGATTTATCTAAAGTCAGTTATATTGACAGTTCGGGTGTTGCGACACTTATTGAAGCGATGCAGAAACTGAAAAAAGTAGATGGAGAGATTGCGTTAGTGGGACTATCAGAGTCTGTGAAGCATGTATTTGAGATAGCACGTCTCGAATCTGTTTTTGCTATATATAAAGATATAGCAGACCTCTTCAGTAAAAGATCATAAGTTTTTATATGATTCATGTCTAAGTAATGATATAGTCTAGAGCTAACCAAAGAATAAATAATCATGTTTTTTTATCACGCAAAGCGAACGTAGTAACAAAGGGATATTTTTGTGAAAAACATCTTTACGGGATTACTTGGTTTTTTTGGCCGAAAGATTATTAGTTTCTTAAGGCATGTTACCAGCATTACCCAGCTTACCGTAGAATCATTCTATTGGATTATTTTTGGGCCATTCAGAAAAAAACCTGTTAAGCGCAGTCATATAGTCACTCAAATGATTGATACAGGGGTTCATTCTCTGGTTATTGTGATCGTTATATCATTCTTTGTTGGTCTTACCATGGCGATGCTTCTAGCATATCAGCTGCGCCAGTTCGGCAGTGAAAGCTTAATATCAAGTTTTACCGCTATAGCGTTTACACGCGAGCTCGGTCCTTTGATGACCGCTATTGTTATTTCCGGCCGTGTGGGAGCGTCATTTACCGCTGAGCTTGGTACTATGAAGGTATCTGAAGAAATCATGGCGCTTGAAACTTCGGCGATCAATCCTGTACGTTATCTCATCTCTCCACGACTTTTAGCAATGATCATTATGGTGCCGTGTCTGGTGGTTATATCCGATGTGATGGGTATGATAGGCGGATTTGTTATTGGAAAATTTCAGCTTGGCATTGAATCAGCGTATTATATCGATAAGTCACTTATGGCTTTACAGCTTAAAGATATTGTTACCGGAATGGTTAAGAGCGTTGCATTTGCGATCATTATCTGCATGGTCGGCTGTTACTATGGGTTTATTGTTGAGGGTGGAGCTGAAGGGGTTGGAAAATATACGACGGTATCGGTGGTGTGTTCACTCATAACCGTTGTTGCTGCGGATTGCTTTTTTACCGCATTATTTTATTTTGTGTTTATTTAGTGAGACTGTACAAGTCACTCCCCGAAGGGCAAGTGAATTGTACATAGTCGAACTATCCCCCCTGCTTCACGATTTCTGGGGCGGAGCCCAAGAAATCTAGGGGGGATGAGCACAATTAATGCGAGCAAAGAAATCTAGTAGATTTCTAGATTGAAAACAAGGTGCATGAATAATAGTTTGAAATACATTGGGTAGAGAAGATGATAACAATAAAAAATTTGATGAAAAAATTTGATGATCGACCTGTTCTCTCTGACATTGATCTAGAGATAAAGACAGGCGAGATTATGGTTATCATGGGAGGTAGTGGTTGCGGTAAAAGTACGCTCCTTCGTATTTTGGTAGGATATTACACTCCAGATCAAGGTGAAGTGCTGTTTGATGGGAAGAATATTGTTGGGATGAGGGAAAGTCAACTTGATGAAATAAGAAAACAGTTCGGGATACTTTTCCAAAGCGGTGCGCTTTTAAATTCTCTTACCGTTGGTGAAAATGTTGCACTTCCTTTACGCGAACACTCAAATTTGAATGAAGATATTATTAGTATAATAGTAAAGATCAAGCTGGAGCTTGTAGGACTTACAGGATTTGAAGATCTAAAACCGTCCCAGATAAGTGGTGGTATGAAAAAAAGAGTGGGGTTGGCAAGAGCAATAGCGCTTGATCCAAAGATCGTATTTTATGATGAACCGGGCGCGGGATTAGATCCGATCACTGCCGGTGTTATTGATACACTCATACTTGATCTTTCGAAAAAACTTGGCATGACATCTGTTGTGGTAACACATGAAATGAAAAGCGCATTTAGAATTGCAGATAGAATGGCAATGTTGTATGAAGGTAAAGTCATAGAAGTAGGTACACCTGATGAAATAAAGAACTCGAAAAACCCTATCGTACAGCAGTTTATAACCGGTGGGGCAGATGGCCCAATACCGCTTAAGAGATCGAGTGCGGATTATTTAAACAGCCTAATGGGCTAAAATACTGTTGCGTTACAAAAATAAATAGATAAACTATCACAAAGGATAATCGCTATGGAATATTACAGGCAAGAAATTAAAGCGGGTGCTTTAGTTGTTGTGAGTTTTCTTATTCTCTGTTTTCTGCTTTTTAATGTGACTAATTTTAAAGCGAAATCAGAACACTACTATTACACGGTATCATTTACCAATTTAAGCGGTCTTATGGTAAATGCTCCGGTACAATATGCCGGAGTGAATGTTGGTAAAGTAGAATGGATAAAGATCCAAAACGGCAAAAAAACCGTTGTTGATCTCGGAATAAGCGTCAAAAAATATGTACCGCTTAAGAATGACTCTAAAGTGACGATAACAAGTTCGGGGTTTGTTGGGGAGAAATTCGTTAGTATTACTCCGGGTTCTGCAAGTTCTGCCACGCTCAAAAATAATGCCACGATGCGCGGTATTGATCCGACAGATATGGTAATGCTCATAGAAAGAATAAACAATGTCTTAAACGAGCTTAATATTGAACAGCTCGGTAAAGAGTTAAGAGAAATATTTGTAGAAGCGCGATCGATGGTAGCAGATGCGAAGGTGTCGTTTGCTAAAATTAAAAAGATCGTCGTACAGATTGAACAGAGCGGTAAAGTGCAGAAAGTCCTGAATGATACATCTGATCTTATCGTAAAGTTTCAGAATTTCACCAAGAACGTTGATCAGGTTGTTCTCGAGAACAAGGATGGGATAAAAAACTCAGTTGATAATATAGAAGAGATGTCTACAGATATTAAAGTGAAGGCTCGTGAGATAATGGCTGATCTGCGAGATGTTGTTAAACGTGTTGATGAGATTATTGCTGATAATCAAACGGATATCAGTTCGACAATAAAGAATGCAAATCAATTTACCGAAGTTGTGAAGCGTGAGCCGTGGCGGTTGTTCTGGAAAGAGACTACAGACAAATATTTTAAGGATCGCAAAAAAAAGAAAGAAGAGAAGGTAGAAAAAATAGAAGAACAGAAACAACCAGTTAATCAGGTTAAAAGCGACACAAAGAAAGAAAATAAAAAGATATTTCCGCCATTTTTCTAAAATGCAGTAGAAGGAGCTAAAGAAGTATGCCAACGTATGAATATGAATGCACTAAATGCGGGTTTTTGTTTGAAGAATTCCAGAGTATTACTGCCGCGCCACTTGAGCGTTGTCCCGAATGCGATCAGAAGGTGAAGCGTCTCATTGGAAAAGGTTCCGGTATAGTGTTTAAAGGTTCCGGTTTTTATGCTACGGATTACCGAAGTCCAAAAAAAAGTGAAACTCCATCCTGCCCCAATAAAGGCGGCTGTAATAAAGACTGTGATAAAAAGTAATAATGCGGTTTTCGGTAAGTGCTTTGCGGTTTGCGAGATGACTAGTTTTTAATAATAGCGAGGGATTTTTATAAATCTCTCGTATTTTATCTTTAAGCGATACACGAAATACTAGATACGAACAACGGGGTTATGAGAGCGCTTATTCAACGGGTTAACAAAGCAGCTGTAACAGTAGCGAAAAAAGAAATAGCCGCTATTGATTCAGGGTTGCTCATATTCTTGGGAGTTTCTAAAACTGATACAGAAGCAGATATAGAATGGCTTGTTAAAAAAATTCCGCATATGAGAATATTTGATGATGCGGATGGTAAGATGAATATCTCATGTGTTGATGCCAGGGCGCAGATTTTGGTCGTGTCACAATTTACGCTGTATGCTGATTGTTCAAAAGGCCGTCGCCCGGGATTCGATTCTTCTGCTGAGCCGGAAAAAGCTAGAAAGTATTATGAATTATTCATTGAGCGGATAAAAGAATATTGTCAGACAATTCTATCAGGTGAGTTTGCAGCATCTATGGTAGTGTCATTAGAGAATAATGGTCCGGTAACAATTATGCTGGATTCAAATGATCGATAAGAAAAGTAGAAGGAACGTTGCTTCTAAGAGGATATATGAAATATAAGATTTTTATAGGGTTAATTGCATTTTATGTATGTGCCATATTTAGTGTGTATGCCGCAACCGATATGGTTACGGTAAAAAGTTACAATAAAAACTTTGTTGTCCAGGCACCGGATCAGGAATTGGCAAGTGTCGTGGCATCAGAGCTGGAAACAGTGAGAGAAAAATTTTTTAACAGTTTTGGATGGAAACAGAACTGGCACGTACCGCTTGAAATACATATTAGTAACAGTATAAATGAGAAAAAAACAAAATTAAAGCTTAGCGAAGGCACGTTAGTCCGTTCTGTAGACATTCCACTTACGGGGAACTATTTTTGGGAAGGGATTGTTCCTGAAGTTATAAGACATATACTTATTACAGAATCTGGGATTGGTCAGGCCAGTACGCAAAGTGTAAACCAAAAACATGTTCCTCAGTGGCTTGTCCGGGGTATTGTATTTTACCTTGATCCAAAAACCGCAGATGTTTATGAAAATGTTACCCGGGGCGGTTTTATGAAAGGTAAACCCATGCAGCTTGAGCAATTGTACGGAACCGGTTCCGGTAGATACACGAGTGAACAAACCGAACTCTTGGGGTGTCAAACAGCTTTTCTTGTTGATTATCTATTACATCTCCAGAGAGGAAAAGAACGGTTTAAACTCTTTGTTGCATCATTGAATGAAAACGAAGGGTGGAAATGTGTCTTTGAAGATATGTATTATGGAGATTTTAAGTATGATGAAGCTCTCCGTAAGCGTCTTACAAATACTTTACGTAAACCGGAAAGGATCTCATTAAATTTTCCAAGAATGGGGTTTCAAGATACGTTAGAACTGCTTAACGATGCGTTAGCGGTTAAAGTATCCATCGGCGGTGTTGTAAAAGAAGAGAATCTCTATATGACAGGTCTGAGGTCTTGTAAACCGTGCTGTACGAAGGAAATTGCTCGGAGAAAACTGATGCAGGCGTATCCGATGCTTTTAAAACTCAAATTTGAAGGCGATAAAAGTCTTATGAGCGTTATTGATAAATATATTACCGCATATGCAAGCAGCACTTCGGATAAAGAGCTGTTTTGGGAACGATTGATCGAAGCAGAGAATGAGCGTAAGAGGCTCAATAGCGGTTTGCGATAACGCGTTGTGTGTTATGCGGTTTTTGGTGAGTGTTGCTTTAAAGGATTTTGCAGATATCAACAGTATTTTTTTTCTAAACATTAGTATTTCGAATTTGTAGGTTTTTCTTACAACTTAAAGCTTACAGCTTATAGCTTAAAGTTTATTTGGAAATTGGTATTTGTTTCTTGAAATTTACATGGAGGATATAATATATGAAAATTCTTCTTACAAATGATGATGGTATTTATGCTGACGGACTTTTTGCTTTGTATAAAGAACTTAAATCGTTAGGCAAGGTGGTCATTGTTGCCCCGCTAACCGAACAGAGTGCAACGGGTCATGGCATTACGCTTTCATCACCTCTACGGGTAAAAAAAGTTGAAAGGGAAGAGGGTTTTTCCGGCTATGCGGTAAGTGGCACTCCGGCGGATTGTGTAAAAATTGCCTTAAGAGTGTTAATGGATTCAATGCCGGATATTGTAGTCTCAGGAATTAATCAGGGACCGAATGTTGGATTATCGGTCATATATTCCGGGACGGTTTCTGCCGCTGTTGAAGGAACCATTATCGGTGTTCCCTCAATTGCTGTATCACTCACCTCTCACGAAGCTGATGATTTTAGTTATGCCGCTAAATTTGCCAAAAAACTGGCAATAACCACCCATCAGAATGGTTTGCCCTCAGGAACCTTGCTCAATGTTAATGTGCCAACGGTGCCCGAAGCCGAAATAAAAGGCGTTAAAATTACCAAACAGGGCAATTCCCGTGTTGCAGAAGTATTGCATAAACGTACTGATCCTAGCGAAAGAACCTATTTTTGGCTTTCGGGAGAGCTCGTTGAGGTTGAAGACACTGATGAAAGCGATCTTGCGGTCACTAAAAAGAATTATGTTTCTATCACCCCTCTCCATTATGATCTTACAGATTATAAATTCATGGAAAAACTATCCCAATGGAAGATAAAAAAGTAAATCCAGTAGGATACCATCGCGGCGGTGGGGGATTTACCGAGCTCTCCGTGTAGATTGTGGAATAGTTGTTTTCTATCTGAAACCGCTAAGCGATTTCAGAGCTGGCACTCAACATTATACCCCCCAGATTTTCTCGGATAAATCCTCCAAAATCGTAAAACGGGGGGGTATAGTTCGACTTAGCAAAATTCACAGTGCTTCGCCTGTGACTTTTGCAGTCTCACTACCTTGACATTACCCTAAAAGCGTGGTACAATGTTGCTTAGTTAACATAGAGGTGCTGTACTATGCATAAGCGCACATGGTGTGTATTGTTAAGACTTGTTGCGTGGGTGAGTATTTTCTCTCACCTCTTTAGCGTGGGTGTGTCTGCAAGCTCTTTAGAGCAGCAAGCCCTTTCTCCACAGTCACTCTTCTCCGATTCGGACCAGTCGCATGCAAATGGCTCCTATATCCCTCTGACAAAAGAAGGTATGCAGACTATTCGTTCAGTGATCTCGAGCATAAAAAAGAAAGAATACGACAAGGCAGTTGCAATCTTTATTGAGTACCTTGACAATAATCCTGATGCAATGCGTGTTGTACAGAATGCAGAACTAGAGAATGTGATTCTAAAAGGTGCGATACGTGAAAAAATATCACTGATAACAGCCTTTTTATGTTTATGCCCCATACATCTTAAAATAGGCAATTATTTTAATAAAGCAGAAATTGTTGAAATACGTGCTGATGATGGCACAGTTTTAAGAGGAAGGTATTTTAGAAGTCCAAACAAAGTAAGAACATATAACCCTACCGTAGTTATTCAGCCTTCGTGGTTGATGAGTATTCGTACGCTTAGAATACACGTGCAGTATCTTAACACGCTTGGCTGTAATGTGCTGGCGATTGATAAGAGACATCACGGCCAGTCAGAGGGTATGTTTTGCGGCCTGCATCATACGGGAGGACCGGATGTTGATGCGGTCGGCCGTTTTATAGTGTCACGTAGAGAGCGTTATGGTGTTGATCTGCGATATCTTATTTTCTATGGTGTTTCATTGGGCGGTATCAATGCGCTCTATGGATCGCGTGATGAGGAGAGTCCTTATACCCATCTTATTGTTCAATCGCTTCCACTTGATTTTGAAAAAGGATTCTTGAGAGGATTTGATGATTTGCGGCTTGGATTAGATCAAGAGAAATATAAAGGGGTTATAATGAAGTATTTTCGTGCGCTTTTAAAAGCGAATAGTGCGTATTTTAAGAATGCACCGGTAGTAGATAGTGAAGTATTTCCACAAACGGCAGAAGTAGTAAGGGATATAAAAAAACCATGCCTTATTATCATGGAAAAGAATGATCTACTGTATTCATCAAGCCAGTTCAAAAATGAATTTATCCCTCTTATAAAGAATATGAAAAATGTTACACTTTCTGAATTAAAAGGAGGACATCGAGACGGGCATATAAAAGATTCTTTCTTGTGGCGCAAAGCAATAGTGGATTATTTTGAGGGTGCATCTATTCCGTACGAGGATATTACGGTGACGGACGCTGGTGTTATACCACACAAAATGAGAAAACTGTTCCCGTTTTATTTTCAGTTGTTTATCGATCCTCGTTTTGATCCATCTTTTTCTCTTCTGCGCACAATTGCCGGGAACGATAAAGATGTTGCAGGATTTGTTGATATTGCCAGGGAATATGTCCAAGACAGTGGTGTGTCGCGTAAAGACCTAAGAATGTATAAAAAACTGCTTGATATGGCTGATATTGCAGAACTTGAAAAATATATTTCACATGGAGACACTCGTGAGAATAATAAGCCGGAAGTTATTCACAGATATGAAAGGGGCTATAAATATTTTATTAAGCGACATGGTTTGCAAGGCCTTACATTTGTTGATTTTCTTCGATCGGTATGCTTTTTGAGTGGAGTACAGTTTGATGCGGGGAAAATAATTATGTCAGTGGACAAAACTAAAAGAAAAGAATTCTTAGAAGTGGTGTCGATGTGTTACGGGAAAGGAAACCCCAAAAAAAGTATCGCACGAATTTTGCGGGGAAAACTCTTTAAGTATACCTATGAACCTAAAGAAATAATTGAAACAAGTAAGTAGAAAAATATCCTGATATTTTACCCGTCTCTGTCCATGTTTACTATATACTCGTTTGTGATATCAATGAATCTTCCTAAATTTTTGTTTTGACGGTTTTAACAGTTATTGCTATCCTGTTACCCTTGCATTTTTTGTGTGGAAATATGGTTATTGGTCTTTTTGGTGCGAAAAAACATTTAATGATGATTAATGGTTGTTTTATCTATTATCGATGAACTATGAACCACGAACGTATTTAGGGAGGAATTGTGAGAAGTGACCGTGTAAAAAAAGGATTGGAAAGAATGCCTAATCGCGCGCTTCTATATGCGACGGGTGTATCACGCGAAGATTTTAATAAGCCATTTATTGGTGTTGCGACAAGTTTTACAGACATTATTCCCGGGCATGTCCACATGAAAGCGCTTGAGAGGGCAATTGATAATGGTGTTCATGCTGGCGGAGGTAAACCATTTTTGTTTGGTATTCCTGGCATCTGTGACGGTATTGCTATGGGGCACCTGGGAATGCATTATTCGTTACCATCACGAGAGCTTATCGCTGATATGGTGGAGACTGTTGTTCAGGCGCATGCGTTTGATGGGATTGTCTTACTTACCAACTGTGATAAAATTACTCCGGGGATGTTAATGGCGCTTGGGCGTTTAAATATACCCGGCATAGTGGTAACTGCCGGGCCGATGCTTTCAGGACGGCACAACACAAAAAGACTTTCTTTGGTTGCCGATACCTTTGAAGCGATAGGTAGGTATAAACGCGGAGAAATTAGTAATCGTGAGTTACAATGTTTGGAAGAAAATGCGTGCCCGGGTGCCGGTTCATGTCAGGGAATGTATACAGCAAACACCATGGCATGTGTCACCGAAGCGCTTGGAATGTCTCTTTCAGGCAGTGCGACCGCACTTGCGGTAGGGGCAAAAAAAGTCCGGTATGCATTTGCGAGCGGCAAAAGAGTAGTTGAACTGGTTAAAAAAGGTATGAATTCACGAAAAATTATGACGCGTAATGCTTTTGAGAATGCGATTCGTGTTGACATGGCACTTGGCGGTTCGACAAATACTGTGCTCCATATACCTGCTATTGCTCATGAAGTGGGAATAAAGTTGCCGTTAGAGCTTTTTGATAACATTAGCAAAGTGACCCCGCATATTACGAGTTTACTTCCAGGAGGGAAATATTTTATTGAAGATTTAGAATTCTCGGGAGGGATTCCTGCGGTACTGAACGTATTAAAAAGTAAGCTAAAAGATAATCCTACAGTAGACGGAGTCAGCATTAAAAAGTTAGCGCAGGCGGGAAGAGTCTCTGATAAGGATGTTATTAGGTCACTTAAAGACCCGTACCATAAAGAAGGCGGTATTGCGGTTTTGAGAGGGAATATTGCACCGGACGGTGCTGTTGTAAAGCAAACCGCAGTATCTGAAGATGTAATGTGTTTTAAAGGTAAGGCAAAAGTATTTGATTCGGAAGAAAAAGCTATGGAAGCAATATTAAAAGGTGCAATTAAAGGAGGAATGGTTGTCGTTATCCGGTATGAAGGCCCTAAGGGCGGTCCGGGTATGAGAGAAATGCTCTCTCCGACAGCCGCTATCGTAGGTATGGGTCTTCAGAACAGTGTTGCCCTCATAACTGATGGACGTTTTTCCGGTGGAACCCAGGGACCGTGTATTGGACACATTTCTCCTGAGGCCGCGTCCGGGGGGCCGATAGCGCTAGTGAAAAACGGCGATATAATAGAGATTGACATTCATAAGAGGAGTTTGCAGCTTAAAGTAAGTGCTGCAGAGATGAAAAACAGAATGAAAAAATGGAAAAAACCTGCACCAAAAATTAAAGATGGCTATTTGGGTAGATATCAAAAAGTAGTGACATCTGCAAGTACTGGTGCGGTGTGTAAATAGCTAGCGAGTAGCGCATAGCGTATAGAAAAAATAAAATACTATCCGCTAAACGCTGTACACAAGAAGGGATTATTTTATGAGAACAGGAGCAGAAATTGTTATAGATTCCCTTGCTCAGGAGAATGTCGAAGTTGTTTTTGGCTATCCTGGCGGGACAGTTATAGATATATTTGATTTGATGAATAAGGCACCGTTTGAATTTGTACTGGTGCGCCACGAACAGGCTGCAGCACACGCGGCAGATGGATATGCCCGTTCGACTGGTAAAGTTGGTGTTTGTTTAGCAACATCCGGACCGGGTGCAACCAATTTGGTTACCGGTATTGCGACCGCGAACATGGATGGTATACCAATGGTTGCTATTACCGGACAGGTTCCAAGCTCTATGATTGGTAACGATGCGTTTCAGGAAGTTGATATTACCGGGATATGTCGTCCGATAACAAAACATACATATCTTGTTAAGGATATTGATGAATTGCCCAGGATTATTAAGGAAGCTTTTTATATTGCGTCGACAGGAAAACCTGGACCGGTATTAATTGATATCCCTAAGGATGTTCAGAAAGCAAAGACAAAGAACCCGTATCCTAAAGAAGTTGATATTAGGGGGTATAAACCAACATTTGAGGGGCATAGTAAACAGATTGAAAAGGTTGCTGAAATAATTGCGAAATCAAAAAAACCGGTGATATATGCCGGCGGTGGTGTTATTTCGTCTAATGCGGCAGCTGAACTGTTTGACCTTGTGACAAAAGCGCAGATTCCTGTTACCACGACGTTAATGGGATTAGGCGGGTTTCCTGATACACATGAGCTTTCTCTAAAGATGCTTGGCATGCATGGAACGAGATACGCAAATTACGCTGTTATGGAAGCTGATCTCATACTTGCTATAGGTGCACGTTTTGATGATCGGGTTACCGGCAAGATAGATGAATTTGCACCACATGCAAAGATTGTGCATGTTGATATTGACCCTTCGTCGATTAGTAAGAATGTAAGAGTTGATATTCCCGTTGTTGGTGATGTGAAGAGGGTGTTGCAATCACTGAATAAAATTGTAAAGAAAGCTGATTCTGAAAGTTGGCTTAAACAAATAGCCCAGTGGAAGAGCCAGTATCCTTTGAGTTATGTGGATGATGATCTGGTGAGGCCGCAGTATGTTATTGAACAGATCTGGGAGCTCACCAAGGGTGATGCCATTATAACGACTGAAGTTGGGCAGAACCAAATGTGGGCGACACAGTTTTATAAGTATACAAAACCACGCACATTTATTTCATCTGGCGGTCTAGGGACAATGGGGTATGGTTTTCCTGCCGCAATAGGAGCTCAGATTGCTCATCCAGATAAACTGGTTATTGATATAGCAGGTGACGGAAGTATACAGATGAATATACAGGAGCTTACCACTGCTGTTATTAATGATTTGCCGGTAAAGGTCGTTATTTTAAATAACCGTTATCTTGGCATGGTACGGCAATGGCAGGAGCTCTTTTATGATAAGAACTATTCAGCCACGTGTTCAAATCGTACTTTAAAGTGTCCAAAGATATGTGATGCGAATAATAGGGACTGTCCGCCGTTTGTTCCTGACTTTGTGAAAGTTGCTGAAGCGTTTGGCGCGGTCGGTATGCGGGTTGATAAGAAAAAAGATGTTATACCAACCTTGAAAAAAGCGTTTGAGATTAAAAAACCAGTGTTTATGGATTTTACAATTGAACGAGAAGAAAATGTATTCCCTATGGTTCCGGCAGGGGTATCACTTGCCGAAATGATAGGGGGATTGGCATAAAGGAGTAGAATAATGAGACATACAATATCTGTATTGGTTGAAAATAAATCAGGAGTGCTTGCTGCGGCGGTGGGACTTTTCAGTGGTCGTGGTTTTAATATTGATAGTCTTACTGTTGGGGAAACGCAAGATCCTTCTACATCACGTATGACTATTGTTGTCCGTGGTGATGACAAAGTTCTTGAGCAGGTAAATAAACAATTGAATAAGCTTATTGATGTTATAAAGGTGCAGGATTTTACGAGTGTTGATTTTATTGAAACAGAACTCGTTCTTATAAAAATAAATGCGAGTGAAAAAACAAGGTCTGAGATTATTCAAATTGTTGATATTTATAAGGCGAAGATAGTTGATGTGGGGCCGCATGTCATTACTATTGAAGTAACTGGCATAGAATCAAAGATAGAAGCTATTGTAGAGCTCTTGAGCAGTTTTGGCATTAAAGAGATGGTGAGAACCGGTAAAATAGCAATAGCGAGAAAATAATATAATTCGGAGTATGGAGTTAGGAGTTCGGAGAAAAGTACATTCCAGACTCCAATCTCCGAACTAGAGATAGGAAACAATACAGTCAGGGGTTGGGAAATTAGAGTATGTAGACAAATATACTCCGAGCTCCTAACTCCAAACTACGAACTAAACGGAGGAATTATGGCTACAATGTATTATGATAAAGATGCTGATCTGAAATTATTAGACGGTAAAACAATCGCGATTATTGGCTATGGAAGCCAGGGACATGCGCAAGCACAGAACTTGAGGGACAGTAAAGTAAATGTGATTGTGTCAGATTTGCCCGGCACAGAAAATTATGAGAAAGCAAAGGCCGATGGATTTGAACCGATGGACGCTGATGAAGTAAGCAGAAAAGCCGATATCATACAGCTCTTGGCTCAAGATGATGTTCAGGCAAAAATTTATAAAGGTGTTATTGCTAAAAACCTTACCGCAGGAAAAGCATTGGTTTTTTCTCATGGATTTAACATTCATTACGGGCAGATCATGCCGCCGAAAGATGTTGATGTCTTTATGGTTGCTCCAAAAGGTCCGGGACATTTGGTAAGAAGAGTGTATGAAGAAGGCGGTGGTGTGCCTTGTCTTATTGCTGTCTATCAAAATGCTTCAGGAAAAGCTAAGGAACTTGCTTTGGCATATGCAAAAGGTATCGGGGGGACAAAAGCCGGTGTTCTTGAAACAACCTTTAAAGAAGAAACCGAAACGGATCTTTTTGGTGAGCAGGCTGTTTTGTGTGGTGGCGCAACAGAACTCGTGAGAGCGGGTTTTGACACATTGGTTGAAGCAGGATATCAACCTGAGATTGCGTATTTTGAATGTATGCATGAGCTGAAGCTCATAGTTGATTTAATGTATGAAAAAGGTATTTATGGAATGCGCGCGTCAATAAGTGACACTGCAAAATATGGTGATGTAACGCGTGGTCCAAGAGTCATTCCGCAGGCAGCACGTCGTGAAATGAAAAAGATTTTAGGTGAAGTGCAGGATGGTTCCTTTGCGCGCGAATGGATCCTCGAGAACATGGCTAATCGCCCACAATATAACGCGCTCTTGAAGAAAGACAGTGAGCATCTCATTGAAAAAGTTGGCGGAAAGTTACGTAGCATGATGAGCTGGATTGCGAATAAGAAATAATTGTTTAAAAAAATATTGACAAAAAGAGTATATTTAATATCATGTTACAAACACGTAATCTATATGTGTATATAAGATACTTATAAAAATTCGAAAGGGGGATTTAATGAAGGGTGGAAGATTCTTTAGTATAATGTACCTCTCGTTAGTTATTTCATTTGTCTTCGTGAGTGTTATTGGGGTTTATAATACGTATGCTGGCGGCTATGGCGGTAAAGAAGATGTGAGCGGCACACTGTATATCGGAGAAGAAGAAGTTTCATATGATCCGTGCGGTGATGTTGAAATAGTTGCAAATGAGCCGGCTGCAGAACCAACCATCGTTCGAGAAATTGAACCTTCTGATGAAGAATTTACACAGAACAATTTGGCAAAGATGATTGCACGCGTACTCGGTCTCGAAGATCGTTTGCCTGCTGCAGTGAGTATAGATGATTATTTTAATTTGCTTACCGTTGTCGGTATCGCACCGCTTGATGGCTGGCAGGTTGACGAAGCTGTTACAAGAGATGATCTTGCAGTTGTTATGGTCCAGTCTCTTGGATTGCAAGGCGAAGTAGAAGATACTTTAGATACGCTATGCTATGTTGATGTATTAAGAAGTGAAGGCGTTGACATGACGAAGGGTATTTTTAATGTTGAGCACGGTTTATCGTTCCCAACTGTTGTCAGTTCGTTTGACGCTTTAAAATTTGGTAGTACCGTATCTGATAATTTCCAAACATCGCTTAGTCCAATTGATACATCTGTGGGCTATTAACATTAATGAAGAGGGGGGTGCTTTGATGAGAAAATTTGTATTGATAGCTTTTAGTTTGTTTCTTACTGTTTTATGCAGTGATGTTGCGTTTGCTGTAAATGATCTTCTAGTTCCGACAAGCGAAACTGGGTCAAAGCAATGGACACATTACTTTACCCCTTCATTCAGGACAAGAATACAGTACGATGACAATTGTACTGCATCAAATCCTAAGCAGAAGAGCTGGGAAGCTCTCGTAGCACCTAAGATCAACCTCAAGATACCTTTTGAAAAAAGTTATGTTGGTGCAAACTGGCAGTATACCTTTATTGGGTATAATCAAAGACATGGCGACAAAGCTGACAATAATCAGGATCTTGATCTTACCTTAAGACATGATGTTTCAGACAGATTAACTATCGGTGTAAAACAGTTTTTCCAATATAAGCAGCAGCCATTCATTCGACGTGATCCAGTAAATTATCCTGGATTGGAAAATACAGCTGGTAACGCTATGATGTATAGATTTACAACACCGAATCTTTCTGAGAATGCCGACTATGGTTTGTACGCAGGTACGTTTGGTGCAGATTATAGATTTAACAAGAAAATATCGGTTGATTTCACCTATAATATTGAGCGGCTAGATTTTATGCAGGAAACCGGTATTGTGAAACCGTCATTAAATTATCTTCAGCATACATTTATGACAGTTTTGAATTATCGATTGATCCCATCAACAGTATTTTTGGTTGATATGAGATATAAGATACAGGATTATGATACTATAGAAAAAGATAACACCTCATTTATTATTGCTGGTGGTATCAAGAATAGAATCGGTACTAGCGTAATTCTTAATGGTAGATTAGGATATGAACACAGAAAACCAAAAAATACCGTTAGGCTTACATCTGTTACTCAAAGAGGTCAAGCTGCAATTCCTTCTGGTGATACTGAAAGAGGAAAGATGATCTCTAATGAGCCTTTCTGTGAAGTTGATATGACCTATTTGTTCAGTAGAGCTACTCAGATCAAGATAGGATACAAGCTGAAAGCTGTTGATTCTGAACAGCCGAGTTATATGGATAGAAAACTTCAGGGCGTATATGGCGCGCTGTCACATAAGTTGACTTCGAAGACCTATTTCTTGCTTTTTGCATCGCAAGAAAGGGCATATTATATCAACTATAGAATGGTTGAAGCAAATGACCGTGGTGCTACAGGTACAGATTTTTTTGAACCATCTGAAACAGTAACAAAGTTTGGTTTCTTAATAACTCAGCAGTTAAAACCGTGGATGTTTTTGGAGCTTGGGTACAGATACGTTGATTTACACTCTGATTTCAGTCCGCTTGGTTGGAATGAAGGGTTTGGTGATTTTAACTGGGGAGGAGCAAATCCACCAGCGGTTGGCCAAGCACAGAATGCTAGTTATACGAGAAATCGTATCTTTAGTGGTGTAAACATTATATTCTAATGAATATGATTCTGTAAAAAATATAAGGCCCCCCGATGTATCGGGGGGCCTTTTTTATTGGCTAGCACAGTGAAAATGTGCCCGGTTCTCTATTATGATTATGTACCTATTTATAGCAAGTATACTTATTATTTCAGTTGCATGGCTCGGCGGCGTTAATTATTGGACTATTTGTCTTGTTAATACGCTTTCATTAATTGCCATCCTTGTTTACTTGATTCAAGGTCTCCGTAAACACGTTCTTGAATATAAGCTATCAGCATTTTATATTCCCTTTATCTGTATTATCTTGCTTATTGCAACATATCTTTTTACCTCAGATGTATATTTCTATGCCCGCAAACAGTTTTTGCTGATAACAACACTCATTCTTGTATTCGTTATTACGTATAACTATATCAAGTCAGCTGAGAAAGTTCGATTGCTTTTATATGTAATTATGGGGATCAGTCTGATGTTAGCGCTATACGGTATTTGTCAGTATTATTTTTTTCCTGATAAAACATATATGATCTTAAAACCTTTTGAATATCGTGCTCGGGCATCCGGAACCTTTATTTCGCCAAACCTGTATGGTGATTATTTGGCTATGTCTCTTCCTGTAATACTCTGCTACTTGCTTTATAGGGTGAAGATGGTCAGCTCAGGTCAGAATAGATGGGCAGATTACATAAAAGCTCTAGCGCTGAGCATTATTGCTGCAGTTGTATTTGTCGGTATGCTCTTATCTTTTTCTCGAGGATGTTATGTAGCTTTTTTTATCGGGTACGGTCTTTGTGCATTCTTACTAATAAGAAAAAAATATGCGCACAGCGGCATGGTAGTTATTCTAGGATTGGTATTTTTTATGAGCATGTACATGGTTAATCTCTCTAGTGCGAGGGGCGGTCAGGAAAAAGTGACCGCAGGTGATAAGGCGCGGATTGTTAATATGCACGATACGATTACTATGTGTAAAGATGCACCACTTATTGGACATGGTATGGGTGCGTATCGGTGGAAATATGCGAAGTTTAAACACAGTAGTATTTGCAGAGTCGTGCAATATGCTCATAATGCATATTTGCATATTGCGGCTGAAACAGGAGTTATTGGATTAATTATCATAGCATTACTCATTTGGCTCATTTTTAAACAATGCCTAGCTGTGTCCCGATCGTCATTGGTAACAGATGAACCGTGCATGATTGTTATGGGTTTGGGGGCTGGTATCGTCGTTGGGTTAGTGCACGGGTGTGTTGATTTTAATTTTCTTATTCTTGCAAATGCAATGCTTATGGTGGTGTTTGGAGGAATAATATCGTCATTGTATAGTGAAGCCTATCCCCAGAAAACAAAAACATATGATTTAAAAAAGATAAGATCGCAATTAGTAATAGTAGGCATTATTGGAGTTATAGTGTTTATGATAATAAATAATGGAAGAATACTTACTTCATCACAATACTATTTTAAAGGCGATAAATATGCGAAAGCATTAGAGTGGACAAAGGCGCTTACTTGTTTCCATAGAGGGTACGATATTGACACTGCTAATCCTATTTTAGCAGGTAAAATAGCGGATATTTATTATAAGAAATATATTTTTTCAAGAGACGAAAGAGAACTGTTTCGGGAAAAAGCGCTTATGTGGTACAATAAAGCGCTTCTGCTCAATCCATACGATGGATTTAAACGCGTGCGATTAGCTTCACTGAAGCAGGATGCGCATGATAATATAGGTGCGATATCTGAAGTCGAGCGAGCACTTTTAGATGATCCGAACAACTGGTACTTCTATCGCGTAAGAGGGTTATTGTTGTATAAACAAAAAGAATATTTTAAAGCAGTGAGCGCATTTAAGCGTGCAGTAGATATATATCCAAGGGATATGGTTTCTAAAGATATGATCGATAGGATAAGAAGGGATAGAATGCATGAAGGTAAATGATATTAAGTATGATTGTAAATATTTTATTGGTGAGAAACCATGTCTACATAAGAGACTGTGTAAAGATTGTCCTCACTATAGCGCGTATAATAAAAAAATACTCATTATTAAGATTGGCGCGCTTGGTGATGTTTTGCGCACGACACCAATTTTACATTCATTGAAAGAAAATTACCCAAACGCTCAAATAACATGGCTCACAGACCTGAACGCCCAGCCACTTTTAAAGAATAATCCCTATATCGATAGAGTTCTTTCTAATACTTTTGAAAATACGATACTTTTGCAAGCAGAAGAATATGATTATATTTTTAACTTTGAGAAAATTCCTTATGCTGTTGCTTTAACTAATTTACTGAAAGGCAAAATAAAGAAAGGTTTTGGCCTCAGTTCGTGGGGAACAAGTTGTCCCCTCGACAGTGCATCAGATTATGCATTCGAGCTCGGGCTGGATAATGACTTAAAATTTCATAAGAATAAAAAAACATATCAGGAGATACTCTTTGATATGTGTGGATACACGTATCATGGAGATGAATATATTTTAGATGTTAAAAAGGAAACAAATTTAACCAGGACTTTTGGCGAGCTCCAAGGCTCTGTAATTGGGCTCAATACCGGCAGTGGCGGTATCTTTGCCGGTAAAGGTTGGACATTTAATGCGTGGTGTTTACTTGTAAAAAAACTTACAGGGCAGTTCAATGCGACGTGTTTGCTTTTAGGCGGTCCGAGAGAAGAAAAACTTAATGGTGCTATAATAAAAGAAGTAAACTCTAACCAGGTTATTAATACTGGATCGGGTAATTCGTTAGACGAATTTATATCAATTGTCGATATGTGCGATCTCGTTGTTTCAGGAGATACATTGGGGATGCATATTGCGATAGGCCTGAAGAAGAAGATTGTCGTACTCTTCGGTGCAACCTGTTCACAGGAAATTGATGTGTATGGACGGGGTGTCAAGCTGCAGGCTCCAGGGGTGTCGTGCGCTCCGTGTTATAAAAGTATCTGCGATAAAAATGAAATATGTCTTCAGGGGATATCGGAAGATGCAGTTTTCAATGCGATCCGGGCATTGCTGCCCTCTTTGAAAAAGACAAAATGATGCACTATTACATGACTGTTTCTTTTCCATTATAACAATATATGAAAATTCTCTATATTCATTCAAGTGCGGACTTATATGGCTCTGACAGAAGTCTTTTGCGGCTTTTAGCTTATAGAAATAAAGATGCCATTGAACCTCTTGTGTGCATTCCTTACCATGGTCCACTTGAAGAGCAGTTGCAGAAATTGGGTGTTTCCTATTATGTATTCAATATGGGTGTAGTGAGAAAAAGCACTATGAGTATTGGAGGAATATTTCCGTTTCTCTGCTCTACCATACGCGGCATATTTAGAATCTCCCGAATTATACATAAAGACGCTGTTGATATCGTGCATACCAATACCTCAACAGTTTTTTCTGGTGCGTGCGCTTCCTTTCTTATGAGAAAACCGCATGTGTGGCATGTTCGTGAGATGTATAAAATGCGCGGCATTGCTGCAAAAATGTATGCATGGGCTATTGACCATTTTTCGAACATTGTGGTGTGTGTTTCCCGTGCTGTTAAGGACCATATTGAGAGTTATCGAAAGTCCTTGAGTAAAAAAACGGTAGTGATCCATAATGGGATAGATATAGACGAATATTCTTGTCATAAAGATGTGCCTGCCCTGCGCCAGAAGTACAACATAGCTCATAATTCTCTATGTTGTGCAACGGTAGGAAGAATTAATCATGTAAAAGGGCATACATTGTTTTTAGAGATAGCTGCACAGGTGATACATAAATATCCGGATGCCACATTTATTATCGCAGGTGATGTTTTTTCACTTGGAGATAAAGATACAAGGGAAAACTGGAGAAAAGAATATCTTGTTAAAAAGTGTATCGAGTTAGGAATTGAGAACAATGTTCGATTTATGGGGTTTGTCAGTCAAAGCAGTGACATATTTTCTTTAATTGATGTGTATCTATTTACGTCTATTGCTCCAGACTCATTTCCTACGACGTTACTGGAGGCAATGGCTTGCGGGAAACCTCTTGTTGCAACAAAGCAAGGGGGAGTAGATGAAATTGTCGTTGATGGAGAGTCTGGATATAGTGTGCCAACTGATAATACTGCTTTATATGAAAAAAGAGTTCTCGAGCTTATGGGTGATCGGGGGTTAAGAGAGCGTATGGGGCGTAACGCAAGAACCAGATGTGTTGAGAACTTTTCAGTGCATGATTATTGCAAAAGATGTGAGGATCTTTATTGTAAACTTATACATAAAGATTCTCAGTGTGAGGAGAGATAATGAAAATCGCTATAATGGGTACACGCGGAATACCTGCTCGGTACGGTGGTTTTGAAACACTTGCTGAAGCCTTATCAGTCCGATTTGTTGCCAGCGGTTATCGGGTAACAGTGTATTGCCGCAAGAAGTATTCTGACCAAATTATTGATCAATACAAAGGCGTAGACCTGAAGTATGTACCTGCGATATACTTTAAATATTTTGAAACGGTGACCCATACATTATGTTCGGTCATTCATGATGTGTTCTGTGGACGGTCAACGCATGTGCTTTTATGCAACAGCGCAAATGCTGTATTTATACCTCTTCTTAAGTTGTTTCGTAAGAGAGTTATTATTAATGTAGATGGGTTGGAGTGGAAGAGAAGAAAATGGAACATATGCGGAAAATGGTGGTATAAATTAGGGGAAAAGCTAGCAGTAAAATATGCGGATACTATTGTGACTGATGCGCGGGTAATAGAAGACTATTATAAAAAAGTTCACGGGTCGCGTACGGTATTTATCGCTTATGGTGCTGATGTCATATGCGGGGAGGATACGGAGTATCTCTCACAGTTGGGCCTTGAAAACGAAAAGTACATTCTGTATGTTGGCAGGCTTGAACCGGAAAATAATGCTGATAAGGTGATGGAGGCATATAAAAAAGTTGATACACAGTTCCATCTGGTGCTTGTTGGTGATGCGCCATATAGCGCTATATTTAAGAAGCGGCTTAATGAACTATTAGATGATAAGATTATTCTTTCCGGTGCAGTATATGGAGAAAAATATTGGACGCTTCTTTCAAATGCTTTATTTTGTATAAATGCCACTGAAGTGGGCGGCACGCATCCTGCGATTGTTGAGGCAATGGCAGCAGGGAAGATGGTTCTTGCAAATGATGTCCCTGAAAATTGTGAGGTAATAGGAGATACAGGGATACCATTTAGTATTGGGGCTTGCGGGGATCTTGAAAAAAAGATAGAGCGTAGCATTAATGACCCAGAATTGATATCATTGCTTGGAAAAAGAGCACGAGAAAGAGTTTCTTTGTATTATTCATGGGATACCATCACAAAAGAATATATCGATGTATTAATAGGTTCCGAGCCTTAAATAGCGTTTAGCGTAGAGCGTATAGTTTAATCATCTATTTAGTTAAATCTAACCGCTATCTAGAAATAAATATATTCTTTACTTTTATTATCTATTACCATATTATGAAGTAAAATAGAAAAGAAGGTGAATAATTTACTTATGAAAACGACCGATTTGAAGAAATTAAGAGAAAAAGCTCGTAATATTAGACGAGATATAATCAAAATGATCACAAAAGCGCAAAGTGGCCATCCGGGAGGATCTCTCTCAAGTACTGACCTTATGACGGTGCTCTATTTTGCAGTATTGCGGCATGACCCGCAAAATCCTGAATGGGAAGAAAGAGATAGAGTTGTTTTTTCCAAAGGTCATACTGCTCCACTGTGGTATGCAATTCTTTGTGAATTTGGCTATTTTGACAAAAAGCATCTCGATACATTAAGAAAGTATGGGACTATACTGCAGGGGCACCCTGATATGAATATTACTCCTGGAGTAGATATGACAAGCGGTTCACTGGGACAGGGCTTATCAGTGGCTGTCGGTATGTCGTTATCCCGTCAGTTACAAAAAAAATCCTACAGAGTGTATGTCCTTTTAGGTGATGGGGAAATTCAGGAAGGGCAGATCTGGGAAGCTGCTATGGCGGCAGGACATTATAGAGTGGATTCAATATGCGCCATTTTGGATAATAATAGTTTGCAAATAGATGGGAAAATACAGGATATTATGAATCCGGAACCAATCGCTGAAAAATGGCGTGCATTTGGATGGAATGTGATTGATATAGACGGACATAATGTTGAAGAGATATTAGACGCATATAAACGTGCCGAGGAGTACAAGGGAAAACCAACAATTATTCTTGCACGTACCGTGAAGGGTAAAGGCGTATCTTTTATGGAAGGTGTAGTTGGTTTTCATGGTAAAGCTCCTACAGATGAAGAAGGGGTAAAGGCACTTGCTGAGCTAGAGGAGATGGGGAATGCTTGAAATGATTGCAACGCGTGATGCGTATGGTGAAACACTTGTTGAATTAGGTAAAGAGGATCAGAGGATTGTTGTTCTTGATGCAGATCTATCAAGTTCAACAAAGACAGCAAAATTCGCTAAAGTATTTCCTAATAGATTCTTTAATGCCGGTGTCGCGGAACAAAATTTAATAGGGATGGCAGCTGGTTTTGCCTCATGTGGCCATGTGGTCTTTGCGAGTTCTTTTGCAATATTTCTTACCGGCCGCGCCTGGGAACAAATACGAAATACTGTTGCAAGCGCTGAGCTTAACGTGAAAGTGGTATCATCGCATGGTGGAATTTCCGTTGGTGAAGATGGTTTATCTCATCAGAGCGTTGAAGACATTTCTCTTATGAGATCTATTGCTCATATGAAGGTTGTGGTGCCTGCTGACGCAAAAGAAACGGTACGAGTTATTAAGGCAGCTACGAACATGAAAGGTCCGATGTATATTCGACTTGGACGATCAAAAGTGCCGGTGATTACGCGTGATGAAGACACGTTTGCTATCGGAAAAGCAAATGTCCTAAGGCAGGGAAACGATATATCAATTATTGCCTGCGGTCAAATGGTTGGAAAAGCATTGGAAGCCTCCCAGCTCCTAGAAAAAAAAGGTATAGATGCACGGGTAATAAATATGCATACCATTAAGCCTATCGATAAAGAAGCAATTATAACTGCTGCACGTGAAACAGGCGCGATTGTTACGGCTGAAGAGCATAGTATTATTGGCGGGCTTGGGTCTGCTGTTAGTGAAGTTCTTTCTGAAAATAGTCCCGTGATTATGAAGAGAATCGGGGTTAAGGATATGTTTGGTCAGTCAGGAAGCCCTGAAGAATTATTCAAAGAGTATCATCTTGAACCAACTGATATTGCTCAAGCTGTAGAAGAGCTTGTAAAACAAAAAGTATCCTAAGTAAATGTTCCACAAAGGAATATATCATAAGGGGAATTATACGATGACAAGAAAAAGGTATGGACGAATTATCTTGAGCATTATTTTTATAGGTACTGTTTCGTTAAGTGTATCACATCTCTACGCTGAAGAAAAAGCTAAGGAAAAGAAAAAAAGTGATATTAAGGAATTATATGAAAAGCTTGATGTGTTCACTGATGCAATAACGATCATAAAGCGCGGATACGTTGATGACGTTAATTTTAAAGATCTCATATATGGCGCCATGAAAGGAATGTTGAAATCACTGGATTCTCATAGCTCATTTATGGATGAGGATGCATATAAAGAGATACAGATTGAAACAGAGGGTGAATTTGGCGGGCTTGGTATTGAAATAACCGTAAGAGATAAAGTACTCACCATTGTATCTCCTTTGGAAGGGACTCCGGCATTTAAAAAAGGCCTTAGACCGGGAGATAAAATAGTTAAAATTAATGGTAAATCCACCAAAGATATTACCCTGAACGGTGCGGTAAAGAAACTCCGTGGTAAACCCGGAACACCGGTCACAATAACAATATCCCGTCCAAGCAGTAAAGAGTTCATTGATGTTACGATTGTGCGTGCTATTATAAAACTTCAGAGTGTAAAAGAACCAAAGATGTTAAAGAGTGATATCGGATATATTCGTCTTACCCAATTTCAAGAGAATACAGACGAGGACATGAGAAAGAATATAGAGGATTTAGAGAAAAAAGGTATAAAAAGCCTTATTCTTGATCTGAGAAATAATCCGGGTGGATTGCTGCAGGAAGCTATTGATGTTGCTGATTATTTTATCGGTGGAAACAAACTGATCGTTTATACAAAAGGAAGAATGAAGGAGCAAACTGTTGATTTTAAGGGAAGATATAGGGGAACACCGTTTCAGTATCCTGTCGTTGTCCTCATTAATGGAGGAAGTGCAAGCGGTTCTGAAATCGTTGCGGGAGCAATTCAGGATTATAAACGGGGAGTGCTTTTGGGAGAGAAATCTTTTGGAAAAGGATCGGTGCAAAGTGTTCTTCCGCTTAGGGACGGTTCTGCGCTCAAACTGACAACCGCAAAATATTATACGCCAAAAGGAAGAATGATTCATGGCATAGGGATAGTGCCTGATATTGTTGTTAAGATATCAGAAAAAGATGAAATAAAACTTATGCTTGTTAAAATGCATAAACTTGATGAAAGCGGCGTAAAACTAAAGAAACCTGAAGAAGTAAAGGATGAGCAGCTTGAAAGAGCGATTGATTTAATTGAGGGCATTAAGATAGTGAATAATAAGGTAGAATTAACCGAAGATATGCTTAAAAGCGAAGAGCCAAAGCCTGAAGATAAAGATAAGAAAGACGATGAAGCGCAAACCACCGATAAGAATGAAAATAAAACGAAACCTGAATCGGATAAATAATATATAATAAACACCTGTCCCGTTATCTTCTCAACCCCTCTCTGTATATAATATACGGGTGATAAATGAAAATACTTGGTATAGAAACTTCATGTGATGAAACCGCCGCCTCTGTTGTTGAAAACGCAACTGTTGTCCTTTCAAATGTGGTCAGATCTCAAATACACCTACACAAAAAATATGGTGGAGTAGTTCCTGAGATTGCAAGTCGAGATCACCTGAAGCATATCAATCGAATTGTTGAAGAAGCGCTTGCAGCTGCATCTCTTAAAAAGGGAACACATATTGACGGTGTTGCGGTTACCAGGGGGCCGGGGCTTATTGGTTCATTGCTTGTTGGTGTTACTTTTGCAAAAGGGTATGCATATAGTCATAACATTCCCGTGTGTGGTGTAAACCATATTGAGTCACATTTATATTCTGTTTTTCTTAATAATAAAGGAGCATGCCCGCAATATCCCTATTTAGGTCTAGTTGTTTCTGGGGGGCACTCATCACTTTTTAAAGTGACTTCAAGAGGGAAACATACACTTGTTGGTTCGACAAGAGATGATGCGGCAGGAGAAGCTTTTGATAAAGTAGCCAAAATTCTTGGATTAGGGTATCCTGGCGGACCGGTTATTGATAAACTGGCAAAAAATGGTAACCCAAAAGCGATTAATTTCCCCCGTGGTATGGCTAAGCAGGACACATTAGACTTTAGTTTTAGCGGACTTAAGACAGCAGTGCTTTATTATAAGAAGGGTTTTGGAAAATATGCATACAATCGTGATGATATTTCTCTTGCTGATCTTGTTGCGAGTTTTCAGGAAGCAGTGGTTGATGCATTGTTGCAAAAAACATTTTCCGCGGCACATACATACCGGTTAGGTAGTATTGTTGTTGGTGGAGGAGTAAGCCTTAATTCAAGGCTCAGAGAAAAGTTTATGGCCAAAGCGAAGACTACGGGGATAGAGGTGTTTTTCCCTCATCCGTCTTTTTGTGCTGATAACGCCGCTATGATCGCTGGCTTGGGGTATTTCGCGCTATCTAAATCACAAAGAAAAGATTATACTTTTGATGCAGATCCCACTTTAAAGCTATGAATTCCAGCTATAAGCTGTAAGCTATGACAACCAGCTGTATGCGATAAGCTATAAGCTGTAAGAGGAAAGAATTTATGGATAAAGAACAAATACAGAAAATTCTTGAGCGCGTTAAGACAGGAAAAATGCCTGTTAGTAAAGCGTTAGATTTATTGAAAAAATTACCCTTTAAAGATCTGGGTTTTGCAAAAATCGATAGTCACCGATCTCTAAGAAAAGGATTTCCTGAAGTTGTATTTTGTGAAGGAAAAAATGATAAAGACGCATGTGCGATACTTGCAAAATTAGCATCTGTAGAGCCCAATGTGTTAGGAACAAGGGCATCAGTATCATTGTTTAAAAAAGTAAAAAAACAATGTCCACAGGCACAGTATCATGATAAAGCCAGATGTATTACTATCTCAAAAAAAAGATTAAAGCCGTCTTTGGGAAAAGTTGTGATCATGACTGCAGGAACATCAGATATTCCTGTGGCAGAAGAAGCGCGTGTAACAGCACATATAATGGGGTGTAAGATTGAGCCGTTGTACGATGTGGGAGTGAGCGGTCTTCATAGACTGATCTCGCATCTGGATGTTTTGAATGCAGCCGATGTTATTATTGTTATAGCAGGCATGGAAGGTGCTCTGCCGAGTATACTTGGCGGGTTAACGGATAAACCGGTTATTGCTGTTCCGACCAGTATCGGGTATGGTGCGCACTTTGGCGGGATAACGCCGCTTCTTTCGATGCTCAATTCATGTGCCTCTGGTCTCACCGTAGTAAATATTGATAATGGTTTTGGCGCAGGATATGCAGCTGCAACAATATGCAGGCTTGTGACCGAAAAAGTGAAAGCGATTAGGAAGACAGCATAGTCTTTTATTGATGTAAGGATGCAGGGATATGAACGTTTTGTATTTTGATTGTTTTAGCGGGATAAGCGGAGATATGTGCGTAAGCGCATTGATAGACGCCGGAGTGAGTATCAGTACGCTCAAACGTGAACTCTCTAAATTACCTCTGAAAGGGTACTCGCTCTTATCAACGAAAGTAACACGAAACGGTATTGTCGGAACACACTGGACGGTGCATGTGCAGAAAAAATCGCATCAAAAGGTGCGTAGTTATAAGGATATATGTTCGCTCATAAATAAAAGCACACTTGCTGATTCAATTAAAACAGATAGTATAGGGATCTTTCATATTATTGCTGAAGCTGAAAGTAAGATCCATGATATTCCCATACACAAAGTCCACTTTCATGAAATTGGTGCGCTTGACTCTATAATAGATATTGTTTCAACTGCCATATGTATGTACTGCCTTAAAATAGACACGGTGTATGCATCAAGGATTCCTTTAGGGGAAGGAACGCTGGAGTGTCAACATGGCGCATATCCTGTACCATCGCCTGCAACGCTCGAAATATTGAAGGGTGTGCCATGTGTAAAGAGCGCTGTTGCCGGAGAGCTTGTAACACCAACCGGAGCGGGGATACTATCCTATTACACACAAGCATTTTCACAGCCCTCGCATATTACAATAAAAGGGATTGGGTATGGTGCTGGTACCCGCGAATATAAAGAAATTCCGAATATGCTAAGAGTTGTTTATGGTGACATGAAAGACAGTGAGTGTTCATGTCAGCAGGTATCGATTATTGAAACAAATATAGATGATATGAATCCTCAGATATATGGATTTGTCTTAGACGCATGTACGAAGGCAGGTGCGCTCGATGTATGGATTACGCCTGTTTTTATGAAGAAGATGCGTCCAGCGCATATACTCTCAGTGATGGTTAATAACAAAGATATTGAAAGATGCGTTGATATTGTTATGGCCGAGACGTCAACGATTGGGCTGAGGATTATGCAAGGGTCTAGGATTATAAAAGAAAGGGAGATTGTCATAGTAACAACAAAATATGGTAATGCTCGTGTGAAAATAAGCAGTTTTGGTGATTCAATGCTCACCATTACTCCCGAATATGATGACTGTGTCACAATCGCCGATAAGCACAAAATCCCTCTCAAACAGGTTATGAAGGACGTTGAAGCCGCATATACGAAGCTATCCGCAAAACATGCGCACAGAAAAAAATAGAGATATATACGTATTAAGTATTTATGCTTTTACATATTTATGAGATAATATAAAGATATATTACTGTTGTATGTCGATTCAATATGCAAATGAGAGTTGTGGTGCATGATTAAATACAATACTGAAATGGTAGCGGATGTATTACTTGAATATGGCTTAATAACACCGGCTCAGATAAAAGAAGCACGTATGCATGGCGGAAATAAAGGTGTTGTTGATCAGCTCATTTCCAAAGAGTATATTGATGAAGAAGAGATTATAAAAGCTCTGGCAAAACATTTCTCTCTTGAGTGTATTGATCTATCAAGCGCGGTTATCCAAAAAGAGGCCTTGTCCCTTGTCCCCTATGATATTGCTAAACGGTATCATATTATTCCCATAAAAATTTCTCAAGACATCCTGACTATAGCGATGAGTGATCCTCTAAAGGTTGATGCAGTTGACGCGATTTCTTTTCGTTTGAAAAAGACCGTCGATATTGTGCTTGCGTCGTATACTGACATTAAGGAAGCGCTCGTTAAATATTATGGTGTCATTGATGAAGATCAAAAAGATATTATACAAAAAGTTGATGAAGACCTTCCAAAAGAGGATTTTGACGATGTTAGTACCGAAGATGCGCCGGTTATTAAGCTCGTGAGTATGATTATAATGGAAGCATTTAGGATGAGGGCAAGTGATATTCATTTGGAGCCGTTAGAAAAAAGGTTTCGTGTTCGCTATAGAATAGATGGTATCTTATATGAGGTTGAGGGACCGCCAAAAAGATTGCAAAGCGCAATAATATCTCGTGTGAAGATTATGGCAAATATGTCGATTGCAGAAAAACGTTTACCGCAAGATGGACGTATCCGACTGAGGATAATGGCCAAAGACATTGATCTTCGTGTATCAACGATACCCAGCACACATGGTGAAAGTGTTGTGATGAGAATATTGGATAAGACAAGCCTTGTTCTTGGATTGGCCCAGATGGGTTTTTTACATGAAGATGAGAAAAAATTTAAAGACCTTATTAAGTTTCCTAATGGGATTATACTTATTACGGGTCCAACGGGGAGCGGAAAAACGACGACGCTTTATGCGTGCCTGAATGAAATCAATAGGCCGGATAGAAAGATTATTACAGTTGAAGACCCAATCGAGTACCAGATTCAAGGTATTAATCAGGTACAGGTCCAGGCTAAAATAGGTCTTTCATTTGCTAATGTATTGCGTTCAATGCTCCGGCAAGCACCAAATATTATTATGATAGGTGAAATCAGAGACTTGGAAACGGCAAATATTGCGGTTAATGCATCTCTTACAGGACATCTTGTTTTCAGCACGCTGCACACAAATGATGCCCCGGGAGCAATCACAAGACTTATTGATAGAGGAGTGAAACCTTTTCTTGTTGCAAGTTCGATACGGGCAATATGCGCGCAACGGCTTGTGAGAAAAATATGTTCAGAGTGTAAAGAAGAATATAACCCTCGTCTAGACGAAATTGAAAGCCTTGGATTGTCCCAGCAGCAAATAAAAAAGGTTAAATTTTATAGAGGTAAAGGGTGTGCAGATTGTAATAATACCGGGTTTAGTGGTCGTATCGGTATTTTTGAATTGCTCTTGATTGATCAAGAAATACAAAAAATGATCTATCAAAAAATGTCGAGTAACGAAATACGCAAAAGAGCGCGTCAACTTGGGATGAAGACGCTGCGTGAAGACGGTATTATGAAAATATTTGGCGGTATTACAACGATTAATGAAGTGCTGCGTGTAACACAGGGGTACGAAGAGTGATAAGAGCTATTAGCGTATAGCCAGTAGCGTTTAGCGGATAGATTTTGCTGTAATTTTTTTAACTATACGCTATGCGCTATATGCTGAACGCTATTTATGTGATTGATATTTAGTTTTTAACTATACGCTATACGCTAAGTGCTATACGCTGACGGGAGGTATATATGGAGATGAACAATTTATTAGATTATGTGTGTGAGAAGGGTGCATCAGACCTGCATTTGATTGTGGGAACTCCTCCTGTTGTGAGAATACACGGCAGGCTAGAATACATCGGAGAAACACCCCTTAATCGTGGTGATACTGAACGATTAATGAAGAGTATTACCTCCGAAGAAAGTGTTCAGAAACTGCTTGCGAAAGGGAATGTTGATTATGGTTTTGCTTTTGAAAACAAAGGCCGTTTCAGGGTTAATGTGTATAAGCAAAAAGGAACGTATGCGCTCGCACTGCGCCTTATTCCTGCACGTTTGATGTCACTGGAAGAAATAGGCCTTCCTTCTCATGTAAAGGAGCTTTTGTATAAACCGAGAGGTCTTGTTCTCGTAACCGGCCCTACCGGATCGGGAAAAACGACCACGCTTGCATCGATGATTAATATGATAAATATTGAACGCGATACCCATATAATAACCGTGGAAGATCCCATTGAATATTTCCATTGTCATAAAAAATCTATTGTATCTCAACGTGAAATGGGTGTTGATGTCCTTTCATTCGGAGATTGTTTGAGGGCAGCTTTGAGAGAAGACCCTGATGTTATTCTGGTGGGTGAAATGAGGGATCTTGAGACAATGGAAGCGGCGATAACTGCGGCTGAGACTGGGCATCTTGTGTTTGGAACACTCCATACAACAGGAGCAGCACGAACAGTGGATAGGATAATTGACGCTTTTCCTATTAATCAACAGGAACAGATAAGAATTCAATTAGCTTCGTCATTAGTTGCGGTCATTTCACAAATATTGCTTCCCCGATCTGATAATGCTGGAAGAATAGCCGCATTTGAAATAATGACTTCAACCCCATCGATCCAGAACTTAATAAGAGAAAAGAAAACGTTCCGTATAACCTCAGATATTCAAACTGGAACTAAGCATGGTATGGTTACACTCGATGCGTTTCTTTTAGATCTCTATAATAAAAAGATTATTTCGTATAGTGAAATGCTTTCAAAAGCACAGGACCCTGAATATATTGTTTCACGAGCGCGTGAAGAATCCGCGTAGGTGACAGAATAAATATGTACACTGAGATGTTGATAAAAAAGAGGCGGGTACTATAATGCAGCAGAAGATAAGTAGTGGATATATTGGTTCTCTTTTGCTTTCAAAGGGGCTTATTACCAAAGAACATTTGGAAGAAGCTGTTGAAGAGCAGAAAAGAACAGGAAAGCTTATCGGCCATGTACTGGTAGACCTTGGTTTTGTTAATGAGAACGACATCTTTCTGTGTCTGGGAACACAGTTAGGTATGGAAATGGTCGATATTAAGAATATTGGCATACCGAAAGAAGTTCTCAAGTTTGTAAATCCTTCAATGGCTCGTATATACAACATTATGCCGATAAAATACGAGAATAACATGCTGACTGTTGCAATTGCCGATCCTTTGAATCCGCATATTATTGATGATCTCCATTTTATGCTTGATCTTGAAATTAGTGCAGTTCTCTCAACCCATGACGATATAAAAACTGCCATAAAGAAACATTACGGTGAAGAAACAGAATCTATTGTTGATCTTATTGAAGAGATTGAAAAGGAACTTCCAAAAGGTGTTGAAAAGATTGAAGATATAACAGACGTAGACAGCTTAAAGGAACTGGCTAATGAAGCGCCTGTTGTCAAACTGCTTAATCTCATTTTAGCACAAGCCATTAAAGACCAGGCCAGTGATATTCACTTTGAGCCATTTGAAAATGATTTTAAAGTACGCTATCGTGTTGATGGAGTTCTCTATGACATGGTGCCGCCGCCAAAGCATCTCAGCCTGGCGCTTACTTCCCGCATTAAGGTTATTGCAAACCTTGATATCGCTGAAAGGCGCTTGCCGCAAGATGGAAGAATATTGGTGAGTATTGCGGGAAAATATGTTGATTTGAGAGTGTCAACCCTTCCAACTGCTTTTGGTGAAAGTGTTGTTATTAGAATCCTAGACCGCTCGGTTGTATCACTTGATTTGAACAAAGTGGGAATGAACAAGGAAATGCTTGAATCGTTTTCACACGTATTAGAAAAGCCAAACGGTATTGTTATTGTCACAGGTCCAACGGGAAGCGGTAAAACAACGACACTGTACTCTAGTTTAAAGCTGTTGAATAAACTTGATTCTAAGTTAATAACAACTGAGGATCCTGTTGAATATGATATTGAAGGAATTATGCAAATTAATATAAATGAAGAAATAGGCCTGACGTTTTCACATTGCTTAAGAAGTATTTTGCGTCAAGATCCCGATATAATAATGATCGGTGAAGTGAGAGATTATGAAACTGCAGAGATTGCCGTACAGGCGTCTCTTACCGGTCACTTAGTGTTTTCAACGTTGCATACCAATGACGCCGCGGGTGCTGTTGTAAGGCTTATTGATATGGGTGTAGAGCCCTTTTTAATTACATCGACTTTGGAAGCGATACTTGCACAGCGATTGGTGAGAACTATTTGTTCTGATTGCAAAACATCCTACAGCCCTACTCCAGAGGTGTTAAGAGATGTAGATCTTACCCCGCAGGATGTAGGTGACAAGAAATTCTATTATGGAAAAGGATGTAAGAAATGTAATAATACGGGGTATAAAGGACGCATAGGGATATTTGAATATTTAGAGATATCCGATCCGATAAGAGCGCTTATCCTTGACAAGGCTCCGTCAGTTATTATTCGGCAAAAAGCAATTGAGCTCGGGATGAAAACATTGTGGGATGATGGAATAGAGAAGATATTTCAGGGGGTAACTACGGCAGAGGAAGTTGGCCGAGAAACATAAAAAATTAAAAAGGCAAAACTAAGGAAAGATAAAATAAAGTCAAAATTAAAAACGAAAAAGGTAAAATTAAAAACTAAGTAGAGCTACAATAAGTTCAAATTTATTACTTTTGAATTTTTACTTTTAACTTTTTAAGGGGTGTGTATATGCCATTTTATGAATATAGAGCAGTCAATAAGCGCGGAAAAGATGTTGTTGATATTATAGAAGCGGCAACGAATACTGATGCGCTTAATAAGGTCCGTGAATTGGGGCTCTATCCTATTAAAGTGGCTGAGACAACAAAAAAGAGTATGCCGAAAAAGAAAGCGGGAAAATTTTCTTTAAATATGGAGCTCAGTCTTTTTACGAATAAAAGTGTCAAACCCCAGCAACTCGTTATGTTTATTCGGCAGTTTGCGACATTAATTAATGCAGGGTTACCGCTCCTTAAAAGCATCAAGGTGTTATGGGAGCAGCAGAAGGCAGGAACACTGAAAAAAACACTCGAAAACATTACTGATCAAGTTGAAAATGGGAGTACGCTCTCAGAGTCACTTATTAAGCATCCGAATGTTTTCTCAAAGTTATTTATCAATATGGTTCGCGCCGGTGAAGCAGCGGGAGCCATGGATATTGTGCTACTCAGAGTTGCTGATTTTTATGAGAAGAGCTATAAGATAAAAGCAAAAGTTAAATCCGCGCTTATTTATCCCATAATAGTGGTTTGTGCTGCAATTGGAGTGTTGCTCTTTTTGGTGCTCTTTATAATACCGCGCTTTGCTGAAATGTTTAAAGATATGGGCGTAGCGCTGCCGATGCCAACACGGATACTCATAGGTCTTACGAATGCAATGCTCCTGTGGTATACGTGGGTTTTTATAATAGGGTTTTTCGCATTGCTCTTTTTTTTATATTATCTTGTTAAAAGAACCGCTACCGGTAGATACAGGATTGATTATGTGAAGTTGTATTTCCCTATGTTTGGTATTCTTGTGCAAAAAGTTGCCATAGCGCGTTTTGCACGCACATTGGGAACACTTGTCTCAAGTGGCGTTCCTCTTCTAAAGGCTCTTAACATTGTAAAAGACGTTATCGGTAACGATGTTGTTGCAATGGCGGTGAGCAAGGTTTCAGACAGTATTCGGGAAGGGGAGTCAATCGCGGGGCCGTTGAAGCAGCACAAGGTTTTTAGTCCGATCGTTATTAATATGATAGATGTTGGTGAGGAAACGGGAAGACTCGATGAGATGTTAATGAAAATTGCTGATAATTATGATGATGATGTTGATATAGCTATTGGGTCCTTAACCTCTATGTTGGAACCTGTACTTATTATCACTCTGGCATTTATTGTAGGGAGTATAGTAATATCATTATTTTTGCCGCTTGTTTCTCTTATTAGTACTCTTGGAACTGTCTAACAAAGAAAAAAATAAGTAATAATGATTCTTGTTGTAAAGATCGGTATATGTTCTTAGGCGAGTGTTTTCTTGACAGTTGAGAGAGTTTTTTGATACACTCTCTACAATTATTTTATTAAATAACTTAGTGATAAAATGTTAAAGATTTTTTTTCTTATCGATAAAGGAGGAAATATGTCTTTTTTAAAGAACTGCCGAGCTCCGATAGCCGTGATAGTGGCGTATATTGTTTTTGCGCTTGTTACCGGTAGCAATGCGGCCGCTGATGATCTATTCAGTGTTCGTAAAATTTCATATCAAAAAAAGATGACCAGTGTCACCGGTGCATTTTCTTCAGGGCTCGAAGGGTTGGGGAACATTGGTGGAACAGCACATCAGCAATGGGGCGTTATTACTGTTTCTTATGATAGTGAGCCTTCATGGGCAGATGATGTTGATGTAAAATATTATGTGTTAACAAGAGATAAAAGAAAAAAATATCACTTATTTACCGGGCACCAGATATATGTTTCTGTTCCGAAGGGAATCGGTCACGCGGCACAGATTTTTATTCATCCCAATGCGCTTATTAGATACGGGCAGATAAAAAGAATCATGGTTGAAATCTGGTACAAGGGTATCCTTATAACATCCGCGCAATGGCCTACAAAAACCACAAAACGCTGGTGGACACAAGTAAAGGCGATAAATGGGATTTTGAGGCCTCGTTTTATTACTCCGTTTTTACTTGATTATGAAGTAAAGGAAGAAGCAATAAAGGTCCCGACATTATCAGAATAGTAAAAATCGGCTAATTCCGTATGTTTCTTATTTTCCAGAATGGTTATTATTGTAGCGGTATATATATTTGCAAAGATAAAGCGACAGTAATATAAGAGTATTGAGGTACTATGTTTTTATATCAAAACAGAATTATTGGTCTTGACATTGGTGAAAGTGCTCTAAAAATTGTCGAGCTCGAAAAGAAGAGTGGCGAGGTACGACTGCTCAACTATGAGGTTATTGAGTGCGATGATGGTTTAGGAAAAGGCTTAACTGATGATGACCGTCAAAATGCGCTCTTAGAAAAACTCACCAAATTCGTAGACTCAAAAATATTTAGAAATAATTCCTGTATTGTCGGTATTTCAGGCCAAGCGGTCTTTATCCGTTTTGTAAAACTACCTGTAGTGGAAAAAAGAAAGATGGATCAGATTGTGCAGTATGAAGCACAGCAACAGGTTCCGTTTCCTATAGAAGAAGTCAGATGGGATTATCAGCTTTTAGGTAATGGGGCTCTTGAAGAAAGAGACATATTGCTCGTTGCAATAAAGCAGGATATTGTAAGGACGTTAGTTGAAAGCGTATACCAGAATGGGTTAATGCCTGAAGTGATTGATGTGTTACCGCTCTCCTTATATAACTGTTTTGCATACAATGGATTATTAACAGATGAAGCATCTCTTGTTGTTGATATAGGAGCACGGACAACCAACCTGATTGTGACCGGAGGTGATGAACTCTGGATACGGAGTATTCCTATTGCGGGTAATTCCTTAACGCAATGTATTGTCGACGATATGAAAATAAGTGAGCCTGAGGCTGAAAACCTTAAACGATCCGTTGGTTTTGGACAGGGAGAAATACCGGAGCTTCGCGGGGCTATTGAAAGAGGCGCAAGTAGACTTTTTGCAGAAATAAGTCGTTCGCTAGGATATTACAAGTCGCAATTTGGCGGCACCCCCATAAAAAAGGTTTTTATTACCGGTGGCGGGTCCAAGTTGAAAAATATAGAAGAAGCACTGTCAGAACGTTTTAAAATGCCGGTAGAGAAGTTTGATCCTTTACAGAAGATAACTGGCGCGGTTAAGGATGAACAAAAAGCGGGGGCGCTTACTGAAACAAAACATCTTTTGGCCAATGCAATAGGACTTGGATTAAGAGGGATTACCCGTACGGAGCTCTCTGTTAATCTTATTCCTTCTGATATATTGAAGCAAAGAGGATTTGTGAAGAAGTTTGCATATTATGTCGTGACCTTTATAGTTATACTTCTGACACTCTTCTCTGTTCGAGTGTGCTCTACAAAGATTGCTCGTGCGAACATTATCAGAGCAAAAGATCTTTCCTCCTATATCAGCTATATTGAGGTATTGAACACTCATTTTAAGAAAATCAATGACGGGGTAGCAGTTATTAACAATAAGCTGAATATGTTAAATGAGCTTATTTATGATCGTGATCTGTGGCTCCGAATATTTATAGAAATACAGAATGTTATGGCTCCGAACATATGGATAGAAAATATTTCAAGCAATCTTGAGGAACTCAAAGTTGAGACTAAAAAAAACATGCGAAAAAGAAAAGGCAGAAATAAGGGATCAGGCGACAAAGCTATGTTCGAAGAGGTCAGTGTCGTTTATTTGGAGGGTAAAGGTAGGGGGTCTATTGAAAAAGACATCCCCCTGTTTCAGCATGCGCTTGAGAAATCGCCATTATTTAAAGATGTAGAAATAGTATCTGCAGAACTGCGGAATAGTCTTATTAGTTTTGTAATACGTTTAAAACTTCAGAAAAAACAATAGGCTGGTAACGTGAAAAAAATCATAGGCAGCGTAAAAGATATTAATCGCATATATATATTTAAGAAGAAAACGCTTATTGCGATTCTTGTTGTTGGGGCGCTTATTATGAGTATCAGTATCTACTATGCTTTAAGTGGTCTGAACATGAAAAAGAATTCTTGCAAGGAATATGACAGACTGTTTGATAGATTAAATACAGTTGTTGATTTTGGCAAAAGCATCCCGACGATTGATGCTTTAAGAACTTTGGAGAGTGATAAAGTTGTTTTAAAAAAACAATTCAAAGAGCTTGAAAAATCGTTGAGTAAAGGAAAGCCGCCAACGGTTTCCGATCCGATGGAGTTTAAGGGGAAATTATTAAAACTGAGAAGATATTATTTAGATAAATCGATCAAGACGGGGGTAAAGATACCTGATGGTATTGGCTTTGGAGAATTTATTGGAAAAAAAATTCCGGCCTATAAAGAAATTCCGGTGCTTTCAGATCAGTTAGATAAAATATCAATTCTGTTGAATATTGTAATGATAAACGGTGTTCGTGAGATTCTGAGTGTTTCGAGGCATGGTGTTTCACCTCAAAAAGTAACCCCTAAAGACACATCATATTTTTATAATGAATACAAATTTGAAGTCGAATTTGAATCCGATCAGCAGGCACTCGTTGATATCCTTTCAGCTCTTATGACAGCAAAAGAATTCTTCGTAGTCAGAAATATAAATGTAAAATATGTTTCCGAATCAAAATATGTAATCAAATTAGTAATAAGCGGTCTCGTATTTTTATAGAAAATAGATGGTTAAGTTATTCTTTTATGTGACATGTGGCAGGTGAGGTACACAATGAAAAAAATGTCAGTTAGTAGCGAATGGGTAAAAGAGAATTATGAGAAAACACTCTTTTTTGTTTTTTTTGTGCTCTATATCATATTGCTCTGTGTCAACGGTAGCGAGCTACTTACTACGCTGCGAGGGAGCGTAAATTACTTTCCCTACAGCGATAGTATATCAAACAAGAAATATTATGTGGACTTTGATCGTGTTGCGCTTCTGATTGATGAGGTCAAAAATCCACAGGATTTAGCCCTGTATTATAAAAGGGATATATTTACTGAACACAAAGGTGAACCTGTGCAGGTAGAGCGGATAGTTAAAGAGGATGCCGTCGCTAAAGGAGAGCAGTTTAGGCTTGAGAAGATTTTCCGCCAACCGGTAAAACTGCTATTTAAGGGATATATGCAGCTTCCTGGCGGAGTATACAGTATACAGATTAATTGGGGGCGCAAAACGGATTTTAAAAAGATAGGAGAAACTATCAGAGGATACGAAATCCGTAATTTCCAGCAGCGTTTCTTCAATGAAGAGTTACCATCAGGTGTCCAGATAAGAGTTAATAAATCTATAGTGGAAATAAAAAAAGGTGACGGAACCTCGGTTACCCTTGAAAGAGGAAAGTTGATAACCGAAAAAGAGTTGTTTGCTAAATTGTTCGACAGGAAGAAACTAAAGGCAATTACGGTCCATGTTGGTTCTGTGTATGATGGGCATAAAGTTCTTGACATAACTGAGAGAGAAGTGATATTATCCCGGCCAAATGGAGAGAAATTACATTTAAAAAGTGTGAATAGTCAATAAACGAAGGAGATTAAAAGAATGGATAAATCAAGTAAAAGTATCTTGAAGCATTTGGTGTCTCTGTCTGTTTCTGTAGTGATACTTTTTGTATTATCAAGTTTCACCTCAACGGCCGGCGCCAAAACGCTTGTCGAAAATAAGACGGGTAAAACGGGATCAAAAGAATGGTTTGCCCCGAAAGTGAAGGTAAAGCCGACAAACAGGATTGATTTAGCAATAAAGCTGTACAATGAAGGAAAACTTAACGAAGCACTGTCTATTTTCGAAGATATACAGAGAAAAGATCAGCAGAATTATACGGTTAAAAGATATATTAAGAATATCATTGTTGAGAAAAGAAGAGCAGCTGCTCGCGACCAGGCTCTTGTTCAGAAAGACATGGTTCTTGACGTAAGAAGAGCATGGGTTCCGCCGCAATCAAACAGGGGGGAATCAACAGAGGACACATCTTTTGGTGCAAAGAGGGCAAAATCCAAAGAGCGGTTGATTATGGAAGAAAAATCACAGCAAATTATTCCTGAGATCAATTTTAATGACGCGCGTCTTTCAGATGTGATCAATTATCTCTCAAAGATGAGCGGTATCAATATTATCCTTGATGCAGATCTTGTTGCACAAGGAGGACGAGGCAAGGTTGAAGCAATTGATGAAGTAGGTGTTGGTGAAGAAGGAAGATATGAAGGTGCTGGAAGTGGTGGTATAGCTTCAGACCGCGTTACCATCCATCTTAAAAATTTACCGCTTATTGAAGCGCTTAAGTATATTTTACAGTCTAAAGGTTTAAAGTACAGAATTGATGATTATGCAATCCTTGTTTCAACGCCTTCACGCCTAGAGAATGTTGAAATGGAGACAAGATATTATCATCTTTCAAGCGGATCTGGTGTGTTTACATCGATGAGCAGAAAAGAAGTGACCGATGAAGGCGATGAAGCGCTTCTTTCTCGCGGTACTGATGCAGAAACATCAATGACCATGAAAGATGTTCTTGAACAAAGCGGTGTGCCGTTTCCTCCGGGAAGCAAGATCTTTCTTGACCAAAGAACAGGTACGCTTATTGCAAGAAACACCCCAGCAAATTTGGCGATTGTAGAGAAGATTCTTGGGGCACTTGATGTGCCGCCGTTTCAGGTTGCTATAGAAGCAAAGTTTGTTGAGGTTGCAGAAGGAGTGATGCAGGAACTTGGTATCGAAGCGTTCTTGAATCAGAATTTTAATACGAATTATAAATATCGTGGTACAGGGACGGGAACGAATTTGCCAGGTGCAAATAATCCAAGCTCTGCGATTTTGTCTAATACCGGACCAAATTCATCTAATCCTAACCAAGATGCTCGTTTTACTGACGGGCTCAGATTCTTACGAAACATGGCGATTCCTGGTAGTGCCGGTGGTATATATGGATCAACTGGTGGAATATTTAGTTTTGCAACGTTGTCACAGCCACAGATGCAATTTATTTTGCATGCGCTTGATCAATGCGATGTAGCAAATGTTCTTTCCGCTCCAAAGGTAACAACTATCAATAATCAGCAGGCGCGTATCGAAGTGGTCACTGAAGTTATTTATCCGAGCGAGTTTGAGATTACGCCGCCGACAACAAATAATAATGGTAACGTTATTACCCCTGCGGTAGTTATTCCTAGTGCGTTTACAACACGTGACACAGGTATTATTCTTGAAGTGACGCCGAGTGTTGGTGCTGACAGAAAGACCATTAATCTTACTTTGATTCCTGAGGTGAGTGAGCTTGCAAGCTGGATGGATTACGGTATACCTGCGACGTTAAATGCTGCCGGTAACGTTATTGCTAATGCAGTTCCGGTTCTTCAGCCGTTTTTTGAAACACGAAATGTAACAACCAGTGTTATCATAAATGACGGGGAAACGGTCGTTCTCGGTGGTTTAATTAGAGATACCACTATAAGAACCAATGATAAGATCCCTGTTCTCGGCGATTTACCATTTATTGGCAGAGCGTTTAGGGTTGAAGCTGAAATTAGTGAAAAGAGAAATCTTCTTATTTTTGTTACTGCTCACCTTTTAACACCGACCGGTGACAGAATTCGTGATCCTAAATTAAAGAAAACAAAAGTTTTTAATCCGTAAATCTAATTTGTTTATTCCTGCCTCATAACAAACATGAGGCAGGAATAATTCTGAGTAATTTTTCAAAAATACGTGTGATGTCAAAATTATTATCCCGTTATATTTATTCAATTATTCTAGCATATACATTGTGCTCCACTAAGAAGTAAACGTGGCGTACAATCCAATAGATTAAAATTATATAGGTTCTGCTATCTTTTCACAAATTTCCGTGCAGATATACAATAATGAAGAAATGTATCTAAAGAAAAACCTTTAACGTGAGAATCCACAGTATTCGCTATCCTTACATGGAACAACAATGAAACAACCCAAAAAATGTATTCTTATTGACGGTCCCAGCTATGCATACCGTGCTTTTTATGCCATACAGTCCTTGATGAATTCTAAAGGACAGCCGACAAATGCTGTATATGGTTTTGTAAGAATGCTGAGTAAGATTGTTAAGGAAGAAAAACCTGATTACATTGCAGTATGTTTTGACCTGCCAAAACCGACATTCAGGCATATTGAATATGAAGAGTATAAAGCGCATCGCAAGCCGACACCTGACGATCTCGTTGTGCAAATACCAGTTATTAAAGAAGTTATAGATGCCTATGGTATTCCTCTAATTGAACAAGAAGGATATGAAGCAGATGACATTATCGCTACATTGGCGCGTCGTGCAGCCGCGCAAGATATTGAATCGATTATCTTTACCTCGGATAAAGATATGATGCAGATAGTTGATGCTAACGTTAAGATCATGGTAGGAGGAAAAGAGCCGGTTCTCTACGACCGAGATAAGGTAAACGAAAAGTATGGAGTATATCCTGAACAGATTATTGACCTGTTAAGTATGACCGGTGATGTTTCAGACAATATTTCCGGTGTTCCCGGGATAGGGATTAAAACAGCAGGTCGTCTTATTAATGAATACGGCTCTATTGACAAGATGTATTCTCAAATAGATACCATGAAAAACGTTAAAATAAGAGCCAAACTTGTTGAACACAAAGAGACGGTCATGACCAATAGGAATCTTGTACGGTTAATAGATAATGTTGGTCTTACTATAGATATACCTCAATGTCAATATGCCGGGCCGAATAAAGAAAAGCTCGTGTCACTTTTTAAAGAATGCGAGTTTACCGGACTCGTAAATGACATGCTTGAACATACAGTGGTCAAAGATGCTTCGTATGAATGTGTATCCGATAAGAAAAGTTTTGAATCATTTTGTGAAAAGATAAAAGAAGTAACAGGATTTGTTGTAGATACTGAAACGACGCATATTGATCCTATGCAAGCAGAGTTGGTAGGCGCTTCATTTTGCTGGGATGAACATACCGCGTATTATGTATCTCTGGGGAGTGGAATTTCTTTGAGTGATTTTAAGGATAAGCTTACCGCGGTTCTTGAGGACGATACGGTTAAGAAGTATGGCCATAATATTAAATATGATAAGATAGTTCTTTTGAACTCTGGTATTGATCTTAAAGGTGTTTCTTTTGATACGATCATAGCTCATTATTTAATAAATCCTTCAAAGACAAGACATAGTCTGAGTGAAATAGCCCTTGAGTATCTCAATTATAAAATGACTTCTTTGCGAGAGCTTATTGGCACCGGTAAGAATAAAATATCTATTCGTGAGGTAGCCCTTGAAGACATGACGAACTATGCATGTGAAGATGCTCTGATAATATATAAATTGAAGAATATATTTGATGATATTTTACATAAGAAAGACTTGTTCACATTATTTAAGGATATGGAAATACCATTAATAGATGTATTAACAGTAATGGAGTATCAGGGGATAGCCATAGATCAAGAGTTTTTAAGTGATATGGCAAAACATGTTGATGGGACTCTGGATACTCTCACGCAGCGTATATATACACTTGCCGGGGAGGAGTTTAATATTAATTCTCCAAAATCCTTAGCGGTGATCTTGTTTGATAAGTTAAATCTACCATCGAAAAAGAAAACAAAAACAGGGTATTCAACGAATGTTGATGTATTAATGGCACTTGCCCAGTATCATGAGCTCCCGCAGGAAATACTTTCTTATCGGCAACTTGCGAAACTGAAATCGACATACATTGATGTTTTGCCAACTTTGGTTAACGCGAAAACTGGACGGATACACACCTCGTTTAATCAGACGGTTACTGCAACAGGCCGTCTTTCGAGTAGTGATCCAAATCTGCAGAATATACCCGTTAAGACAGATATGGGGCGGGAGATAAGACGCGCATTTGTGCCGCGTGCCGATAGAGGGCAGTGGTATCTTGTTGGTGCCGATTATTCGCAGATCGAATTGCGCATACTTGCGCATCTCTCACAAGATCCTGTGCTTATAAACGCATTTAGAAATAATGTTGATATTCACAGCTATACCGCTGGACTTATTTATGGTGCGGATCCTGAAGCGGTAACGCCAGATATGCGCCGCAGGGCAAAGATTGTTAACTTTGGGATAATCTATGGCATGAGCTCATATGGACTCGCTAAAGATCTTGGGATGAAAGAAGGCGAAGCAAAGGAATTTATTAATCAGTATTTCCAGCGATATGTGGGAGTGGATAACTATATTAAAGATACTATTAAAAAAGCGCGCAAAGATAAGTATGTAAAAACGTTGTTTAATAGAAAGCGGTATATTCCTGAAATAACGAGTGCAAATTTCACGATAAGAACGTTTAGTGAACGTACCGCGGTGAATACTCCCATACAGGGAACAGCATCTGATATTATCAAGCTTGCGATGATAGAACTCAGTAAAATTATTATGAAAGAAAAATTAGAGAGCAGAATGCTCTTGCAGATACACGATGAACTTGTTTTTGAAGTGCCGGAAAAGGAGTGCGAAGAATTTATGCACACTGTTACCCATGTTATGGAAGAAGTAGTGCATCTTGATGTGCCCATAACAGTCGATATTGCGTCAGGAAAGAATTGGGCCCAAATATAAACGGAGAAATATTCGTGGTTCTTACAGGAACGACAAAAAAGATAATTATTGGGGTTCTTCTTGTTACGATCTATTTAATTGCTGTGTACTCGCGGTATGAAATAGCTCACTATCAAGGATCGCAGAGTGGCACAGTGCTTCCGTTTACGTTGGAAAGTGCCCTGCTCTATAACTATGCAGACACCATTTCACGGGGTGAGACTGTTCCCGATAATGACATTAAGGCGCAGTATCCGGAAGGACTGAATGTCAGACAGCGCCTTTCACTTAGCCAAGAATATGTAATGGGAACTCTTTATAGATTGTTTTTTAAAAGTGCAATAGGATTTCATGATTTTATTAGGCTCTACAGCGCTTTGTTTTTCTCATTGTCAATATGTGCGGTATATTTGCTCGTGTATAGCCTCACCGAAAATGCATTTGCAGGCGTTCTATCAGCGCTCTTTTACGCGGTATGCATTCCGTGTGTTATCCGGTCGACCGGACAGGAGATTATGGGAGAGAATTGCGGTCTGCCTTTATTCTTTTTCCATATGTGGGCACTGACAATGTCTATAAAAATGAATGAGTATACTGTTAAAAAATGGCTTTATGCGCTTTGTGCAGCTGGATTTTTAGCATTAAGCTTGGTGTGTTGGGATATGATGCAAATATACATTTATATTTTTGTTCTTTTTGTAACGATACTGTTTTTTACGTCGGGAAAGTATTATCATTTTGCATTCTCTTTTTGTGTGTGTATAGCAGGTCTCGTTGTAGCGGGTCTGGCCAATCCCTATCTGAGATGGCATGAGTATCTATGGAGCTATCCCATGGTGGTGGGATACTCACTGATTATTATGACGCCTTTTACAAGAAGCAACTACGTGATAACCCGATTGAGAAAATTGTGTTTTATCTTGATAGTGCTCGCAGCTATATATATATCGTATTGTGTAACACTCTACGGGGACCATTACGGCCATTTTATGCAGCTTTTTTGGTATAAAATAAGGTTCTGGAATACAAAACCTATTGACCCGTTACTGTTACCCTATACGGTAAGAAGCCTATGGGTGCCGGCTCTTCATTCTGTTGGGATAAAAGATGCTCTACGGTTTTTTGCATCAATGGTACCGTTAGTATTTGTCTCATGGTGTTTTCTTGTATATGAGGTTTCGAAAAAGCGATTGCCGGTGGCATGGTTGTTTATACTGACACTGACAGCATTATTTATTCCACTCTATATTCTTTTTTCTCGTATAGAGGTATTTGTCGCATATTTTTCCTGTATTCTTATTGGTGGAGTATATGCGCTGGGTACAAAGTATTTTCCGCGACTGAAGTATGTACTGTTGGTCATTCTTGGTTTGTGCTTTTTGTATGAGGCTGATAGAACGTATGCGGGTTTGCCGCAGTGGGGAAGAAATGTCAACTATCCGGCTCTTGTCAGTCTCACAAATTGGATAGAGGCACGAACTCCAGCTGATTCTGTATGTCTTGCAACGTTTGGCTTATCTCCATCACTGCTTGCATACGGTAAACGGGCAATTGTGCTTCACCCGAAATATGAGGATGCTGCAATACGTAAAAAAGTAAAGGAATATGACACAATGATCTTCAGTACATCTGAAGACGATTTTTATAAGATCTGTAAAAAATATGATGTAACCCATTATATCCATTCTCGGGGAACATTTACTGATCGATCGATAAATGGAAGACGGTATTTAGCTGGGGTTATGCAACCCTCGTATAAAACAAACGCCTATAAATTTGAGATTGCTCCACTTCTCTTAACAAAATATAGGAAACTGTACGAAAATGATGGATATTTGGTGTATAAGATAGTTGATGGGGCTGATGTAGCCGAAGCGGGAGACCTTTATGCAGACGCCAATAGAAAAATTGCTAATGGGAACCTAAAAGATGCAATCGGGGATCTTGTTAAAGCGATTACTATTAATCCGGGATTGTTAAAGGCGCATGCTCGTCTCATATATGCATATTCTGCTTCAGGAGATGAAGAAATGGCCCGTCGGGTAGCGACAATAATGTTCAGTAAGATGGGGATTCGTAAGATTGAGACACAACAAAAGAAAGAATGACTCTTAATAAAAGGTGAACGGATCATGAAAAATAAGGCTGTAATCATAGGATTGACCGGAGGCTATGGGGCAGGAAAAAGTACTGTCTCAGCGATTATGCAAGAGTGCGGTTGGTGCATTATTGATGCAGATGAAATAGCGCGAAATGCCCTTATTCCTAAAACAAAAGTTTATAACCAAATCGTTGATCATTTTGGGGTAGCAATTCTTGCAAATGAGAAAACGATTGATAGAAAAAAACTTGCTGAAATAGTTTTTAATGATAAAAGACAATTAGAATATCTCAACGCTGTTGTGCATCCTATTGTTATAAGAAAAATAAAAAAGATAATAAAAGAAAATTTAAACGAAAGGAATAGATTGCCTGTAGTGATCAGCGCTCCCTTGCTCTGTGAAGCGGGAATGCAGAATATGTGTGATTTTATTGTTGTGATAAAAATAAAGAAGGAGGTGCAGGTTAAAAGATGTAGAACGTCAAAAGGTGAATCAGTAACTGGTATCAGAAAGAGGATGGCTATGCAGATGCCTCTTGCAGAAAAATTACAGTATGCCGATTTTGTTATCGATAATAACGGATCAAAGAAACATACGCGCAGTCAAGTATGTGCACTCACAGAAGAAGTGCAATGCAGAATATATAGAAATAAAAATAATTAATAGGTAAATATTTTATAGAGGAGGATTTATGCCTAGAGAAAAAAGTGTAAGTAAGGGGAGTGAAAAACCTGTTGCATCGGAAGAAAGCAGTGAAAAGAGAGTAAGTGATACGAATGGTTCTTCAAGTGAAGGAATAAAGATCAATGTTACACAGCTCCAGAATAAAAGGATGACTGATCTTGCCAAAATGGCAAAAGAGCTTGGGATCGAATATATAAGCAGTAAGAAAAAACATGATCTTATTTTTGAGATTCTTAAAGTAAATGCATTGAAGAATGGGCTTATGTATGGCGAAGGTGTATTAGAGGTCCTTCCGGATGGATTTGGTTTTTTAAGATCTCCAAATTATAATTATCTTCCTTGCCCGGAAGATATATATGTAAGTCCATCACAAATAAGGAAATTTAGTCTCAAAACAGGAGATACCGTAAGCGGAGAGATTCGGCCGCCGAAAGATAAAGAACGATATTTTGCTCTCTTAAAAGTACAGGGGATCAATTTTCAGGATACAGAAAAAGCAAAAGACATTATCTTGTTTGAGAATTTAACGCCACTGTATCCAGATGAACGCTATGTGCTTGAAACTAAAGGTGATGATCCGTCGATGCGCATAATGGATCTATTGACACCGGTTGGTAAAGGCCAGAGGGGACTTATTGTTGCTCCGCCGCGAACCGGAAAAACAATGCTTTTGCAAAAGATTGCTAACAGCGTTGCGGTAAACACACCGACTGCTAAGTTAATAGTACTTTTAATTGACGAGCGTCCGGAAGAAGTTACCGATATGGAGCGGTCTGTGCGCGGCGAAGTTATAAGCTCAACGTTTGATGAGCCGCCTGAAAGACACGTTCAGGTTGCTGAAATGGTGATTGAAAAAGCAAAGCGTTTAGTTGAAACTGGTGTTGATGTAATTATTTTACTCGATAGCTTGACGCGTTTAGCGCGCGCGTACAATACCGTGCAGCCTCATAGCGGTAAAATATTATCAGGTGGTGTTGACTCTAATGCGTTACATAAACCAAAGAGATTTTTTGGTGCAGCACGAAATATTGAAGAAGGTGGAAGCTTAACCATCATGGCTACAGCACTTATTGATACAGGCAGCAGAATGGATGAAGTGATATTCGAGGAGTTTAAAGGAACGGGAAATATGGAGCTCAACCTTGATAGACGACTTGTTGATAAGAGAATATTCCCCGCGATAGATATGTTGAGATCAGGGACACGTAAAGAAGAGCTTCTCTTAGGAAGTGATGATTTGAATAAAATATGGCTGTTAAGAAAAGCATTAAGCTCAATGAATCCGGTTGAAGCAATGGAACTTATTGTTGAGAAAGTTCGTAAAACCAAGTCAAATGCTGATTTTCTTAAGTCTATGAATTTCTAGCATGATGGGTGGTAGTGTGTGCTCCTTGGTAGTATTGGAGTGCGCACCGAGCACTTCTGTGTTCCTTGATAGTATGGGGGAGGATTATGTTTCGTAAAGAAAACATACGATCATTCATAGATAAGAATGCATTCAGATTAGTTGTTCTTTGTGTGCTTATATATGTAGTTTATTTTTCTTGGGCGAGCATTTGGCGGTACAGTCATTTTGATTTTGAGAGTTTTGATCTTGCTATCGGTAACCAGGTTCTCTGGAATATTCTCCATGGATCAATGGAGTGCTCTATAAGAGGTGGGAATTTTCTTGGCGATCATTTTAGGCCGATCTATTATCTGTACCTTCCCTTCTATATGCTTTTTCCTGATCCGCGAAACATATTAGTTTTACAGAGTATTGTGCTTGCATGTGGAGCATTTCCGGTTTTTCTTATAGGTTCATTAAGATGCGGGCGGATCTTTGGCCTTCTTTTTGCCGGCATGTATCTTTTTAACCCAATAGTTGGATATATAAATCTATTTGAATTCCACCCTGAGGTTGCGGTAGCGCCACTGCTTTTGTTTGCAATATATTTCTTTTATAAAAACCAGTTTAAAGCATTCATGTGCTTTATTGTTCTTGCCCTATGCTGCAAAGAAAATGTGTCTTTTATTGTTTTTCTATTCGGTTTCTGGGTTATTGCGGCAAAGAAAAGTGTTAAATGGTATCTCGGGACATTTCTATTGAGTGCGGCGTGGTTTTTGATAAGCTTTAAAATAATAATCCCATTTTTTAATAAGGGTAATTATTCATATTTCTTGCTGTATGATTATTTGGGATCATCGTTTACTGAGATGGTCCGCACTATGGTTACTCAGCCTTTAACGGTGATCAAGGTACTAACTTTATTCCCAAACCTCAAGTATCTATCAAATGTGTTTATACAGTTTGGCTACTTATCTCTTTTTTCACCTTTTGTATTGCTCCCGGCGTTACCCATATTTCTTCAGATAATGCTTTCTTTTGCCCGTGGGGTGCCGCAGATCTATACACATTATAATGCACTCTTGCTTCCCTTTTTATTTACAGGAATGATAATCACGGTGGATAAGATCGTACGGTTAACAGGGGGTGCTGAACCTCACGGTAAAAGAACATATGTAAAAAAAATCCTGACTGTGTATCTTATCTCGATTGCTCTTTTTACTAACTGGTATTATGGACCCCATATGAATCTACCAAAAAAACACGCATTATTTGATGATGACGATATGGTGATAGTGAGAAACAAGATTGTTTCGAATATACCAGCCGGTGCTGAGTGTGTTGCTACGTTTGATTTATTGCCTGTGCTATCATCTAGAGAGGGACTGTATTCGTTTCATTATATTTATTGGGGTTTTGACCAGTTAACGCAAAAACAATTTGTTTTACCGGACAAGGTGATGTATGCGGCAATAAATTTTGATGATACAAATATTTTTTGGGCTACTTTTTCACCGGTTGGGGATAGCAACATGCGCCGGTTTTTTGATGATGGCAAATGGAAAGTGATCGAAGGGGCTAATTCGTGTTTTCTCTTTAGGAAACAGGCGCGAAGTGGTGATTATCTCTACAGTGTCGTTAATGAGCCGTCAATACAGTATCCGCTTATTGTTCAGTTAAATCCGAGGATAATATGTATGGGCTTTGATATTAATAGTACTGCCGTCATCCCTGGTAATGTGCTCACGTTTAAAACATATCTTGGTCAAAACAATCCGCATCTTGCAGGGGCCAAGGTTGTGGAGAATGTGAACTATGGGATGTATACCCAGCTAGTTGATCGTGAAGGTACTGTTGTTTTAGAGTATAAAAGACCGATTTGTTATGGTGTGTACCCGAATATTAAGTGGAAAACTGATGAGGTTGTGCGAGAGCTTAATATGCTCTATGTTCCCTTAGAGGTGCCTCCGGGTACGTATGCCTTAAAGATAGGCACATATAAGTCTAAGGTCATTTCTGATGCAATGCCGGTGAAAAAAAACATTGATGAAGTAATAGTGAAGTATCCACCGGTAGAATTGACAATAATTAATGTATTACCGAAAAAAGACAACAAATAATGGCTATGGGTTACTTTACACACCCTAGAGTATTGTTGTAAAGTATTGAAAAAACAATATACTATAAAAAAACCTTGTGTTTTTTTGCGGTTTATACTAATATAGCCCCCTTTTAAAGTGGAGGTAACAGAATAATGAAAAAGAAGATTCATCCAAAATACTTTGATACAACTATTTCCTGCGCGTGCGGGGAGGTTGTTCAAACCAGGTCAACTGTAGAGGGTATTCACGTAGGAATATGCTCTAAGTGCCATCCGTTCTTTACTGGACAACAAAAATTTGTTGATACTGCTGGTCGTGTTGAAAGATACAATAAACGTTATGGTGTTAAGTAATTCATTGTAATCGCCTGTAGTATACTCACTTTCTTAACCTGCAGAATTTCCTAATGTGTGCATAGTGTGTACGTGTGCTATGCTTGCTTTTAATGTGCATATATACCTAGTATTGCGTTACTTGTATTGCATTCGCAATAGGGATATGTGTGGCAAAATGTAGTATGTTTATGTATAGGATAGAAAAATGCTTCAGAAACTAAAACATTGTCAGTCGCGGTTAGAAGAGCTGGAAAAATTATTAAGCGATCCGGCCATTATCGCACATAATAGTAATTACAAGGAATACTCCAAAGAACATTCTCAGCTGCAAATAGTTGTTCAGAAATATCATGAATATGATATTTTATTGAAAGAAACGCAGGCAAATGAAGATTTATTGAAGGAAGAACAAGCCGATCAGGAATTCTTATCTTTGGTAAGAGCTGAAAACGATAATCTAGCCGAGAGACGGATAATTATTGAACAAGAGTTACAGGTTTTACTCATACCAAAAGATAAAAATGACGATAAAAATATTATTGTTGAAATCAGAGCGGGAACCGGTGGAGAAGAAGCGGCACTTTTTGCAGCGGAGCTTTTTAGGATGTATTCTAAATATGCCGAGAAACATGGTTTAAAAGTTGAAACTTTGGATACAAATATGACGGGTCTTAAAGGTGTTAAAGAAGTGATATTTTCGTTATCGGGAAATGATGTGTACAGAAAATTTAAGTATGAGAGCGGCACGCATAGGGTTCAACGTGTACCTGTCACAGAAGCTGGCGGAAGAATACATACCTCAGCAATCACGGTAGCGGTACTCCCTGAAATAGATGCGATAGATGTAGATATTAGCCCGAATGATTTGAGAGTTGATGTATTTAGAGCTTCCGGACCGGGCGGGCAGAGTGTTAACACGACTGATTCAGCTGTGAGAATAACACATTTACCTACGGGTATTGTTGTCCAGTGTCAGGATGAGAAATCACAGCATAAAAACAAGGATAAAGCGATGCGTGTTTTAAGGGCGCGTATTTACGATAAGTTAACACAAGAAGAACATGCAAAACTATCAAAAAACAGAAAAGAGCAGGTTGGGTCAGGGGATAGGAGCGAGAAAATAAGAACATATAACTATCCGCAGAGCCGTGTTACTGATCATCGTGCCGGAGTTACCTTGCACAATTTGAGTGAATTTCTTGAAGGTGAAATAGACGAGATGATTACTGCATTAATAAATAAAGACATTGAAACAAAGTTAAAACATATAGAATCATAGTATCATTCCGCAATCCTAGAGGTGCCTAGTAGTGAAAGAATGTAATACAATACGTGATCTTTTAGAGATAGGGAAGGCAAGCTTTTCCGAAAATAATATTCAAAATCCTCGATTGAATATTGAATGTATTTTAGAGTATAGGCTGAACATTAAGAGGTTGGACTTACATCTTCATCACGATACAGTCGTTAATGATGGGAAGTATTTACATATACAAAATGATATAGACAGACGATTAAAGCACGAACCTCTTCAGTACATTGTTGGAAGCAGTGGTTTTTACGGGCTTGATCTTGTTGTTAACAAGGATTGTTTTATTCCCCGGCCGGAAACAGAAGTGCTGGTCGGGCATATTTTAGAGTGGTGTGTAAAACATCCAGCTCGTGATTTCCATATTTGTGATATTGGAACGGGATCCGGCAATATTGCTATTAGCTTGGCAAATAATATTAAAAACGCGCATGTCAGTGCTGTTGATATATCGCCTGAAACGATACGGGTTGTTCTCAAGAATGTTGAAAAAAATTGCGTAAGTGGTAGTGTGCAGTGCATTGTTGGAGATGTATTTAGTTGGTGCAATGATAATACGTGTTTTGATATTATCGTCTCCAATCCGCCATATATACGTCCAGGAGAATTTGCGACACTGCCTGATGAAGTGGCTGCGTATGAGCCCCGCAGAGCATTAACCACAAAAGATGATGATGGGCTTGAGTTTTATAAACGCATAATAGATAAAGGCTTGCACTATTTGCGTGCTGGAGGTTTGTGTGCTTTCGAAGTAGGGGATGAGGCTCAAATGCGAGATGTCGAAAAACTGTTTAAAAAAAATGGATTATATAGTAATATTACTGCTTTCAAGGATTACAATGAACTCGACAGAGTTATTGTTGCCCAGAAGAAATAACAGGCTGGACTAAAATATATGGATAAAATAATTGTACGTGGCGGTAAAAGGCTAAAAGGGACAGTAACGATCAGTGGATCAAAAAATGCGTCGCTTCCCATTTTGGCTGCTACTATTTTAGGTGACACGCCATCGCTTATTAAGAATGTGCCGTCATTGTCAGATATCAGCACTATGGTGCAGATATTAGAATTTTTGGGAGCACGGGTAACCTATCCGGGCGAAGGGCAGATTTTGGTCGATCCTTCCGGGTTGAATCATTTTGTTGCCCCATATGATCTTGTTCGTAAAATGAGGGCTTCTATATGTGTTTTAGGTCCACTACTAGGAAGATTTAATAAGGCGAAGATATCGATGCCCGGAGGATGTGTTATTGGTACTCGTCCGATTGATCTACATTTAAAAGGCATCAAGGAACTGAATGTAAAAGCTGAAGTTTCTAGCGGCTATGTAATGGTTAAAACAACAGGACTCAAGGGTGCAGATGTCTTCTTGGGTGGTCGGTTTGGTTCAAGCGTGCTTGCAACGGCAAATATTATGATGGCGGCAGTGAAAGCAAAAGGAACGACCATTATCGAAAGTGCAGCATGTGAACCTGAGCTCGTTGATCTAGCAGAATTTCTAAAGAAAATGGGAGCTCATATTGAAGGTGTGGGATCTCATAGGATAAAGATAAAAGGTGTAAAAAAGTTAAACGGTGCTCGTCATAGTGTTATTCCTGATAGAATTGAAGCGGGAACGTATATGCTGGCATCTGCGATCACACAAGGTGATGTTTGCATACGCGGCGCACGTGTTGATCATTTACATGCGGTTATCGACAAATTAAAAGAGGCAGGAGTATCAGTACAGAAGTCAGCGAAAGATATCCGTGTCACGGCAAATCGGGAACTTAAAGTGGTTGATGTCATTACATTGCCCTATCCTGGTTTTCCTACTGATTTGCAGGCGCAGATGATGGCGCTCATGACAGTAACAAATGGAATCAGCGTCATTACTGAGAAAATATATCCTGAACGATATATGCATGTGCCCGAATTAAATCGAATGGCTGCAAACGTAGCTATTGAAGGGGCAAGCGCGATTATTAAGGGGGTACCTTTACTTTCCGGAGCACCGGTTATGGCATCAGATTTACGGGCATCTGCCGCATTGGTTTTAGCAGGGCTTGTTGCCAAAGGTGAGACGGAGATCCACCGTGTATACCACATTGATCGTGGATATGAGGGTATTGAAAAAAAGCTTAGTAGATTAGGTGCACATATTAAAAGAGTAGAATAGATGTTAATACGTTAATGAATGGAGGGGAAGATGGCAGTAGTAATAAGACTAAGAAGGCTGGGGTGCAATAAGAAGCCTACATACAGACTTGTTGTGTGTGATTCTCGTAAACCTCGTCAGGGTTCGTTTCTTGAAAAAGTCGGGTTATATGAGCCGCTGAAAGAAAAAGATACGATTAATTTTGATAAAGAAAGAATTATACATTGGCTTGGTGTTGGGGCTCAACCATCAGAGAATGTGAAGCCATTGTTAAGAAAGTGTGGTATTCTGGCTGAATGGAGAGAAATTCAGAAAAAATCAAAAAGTGTAAAAGAAAAGAAACAAGAAAAGTAAAACGGGCACGATTACTTATTGATGTACTGTCGCTTTTCCCGAATATGTGTAACGGGCCGTTGCATGAAAGTATTATCGGTAAGGCTCTTTCTGCGGGAATCATTGATGTAAAGCTGCATAATATACGGGATTACGCGGAAGGGAAGCATAAAATAACTGATGATAGGCCCTATGGCGGAGGACCGGGAATGGTCATGAAGCCTGAGCCGATTTATAATGCTGTATCGGTGTTGCGTAAGAAAAAAACGAAGGTAATACTTCTTACTCCTGAAGGAGAAACATTTTGCCAGCCTTGCGCTGAAGAACTATCGAAAGAAACACATTTGATTTTTATTTGTGGGCATTATGAAGGATTTGATGAAAGAGTCAAAAGTGTTGTCGATAAAGAGATTTCAATAGGCGATTATGTTTTAACCAATGGAGCTCTTGCGGCAATGGTTGTTGTCGACACGGTCGCACGATTGATTCCCGGCGTTGTTGGGTGCGAAGAATCGATTAAGCAGGATTCGTTCAGTGATGCTCTCTTGGATTGGCCGCATTATACAAGGCCTGAGGTTTTTCGAGGGGAAAAAGTTCCTCGTGTATTGCTTTCGGGAGATCACAAGAAAATTGAGTCGTGGAGACGCCAGCAGGCCATAAAAAGAACCGTGGAAAAGGAAAATAAATTAAATATTTCTGTTAAAAGAAGAAATAAAACTATATAACTATAAGGAATAATAGAAGAAAAGAAGAGGAGCGAATAAATGGATATAATAAAAAAATTGGATTCAGCGTTTTTAAAAAAAGATGTACCTACGTGTAAAGTTGGCGATAGCGTTAAGGTATCTGTAAAGATCATTGAAGGTGAAAAAGAACGAACTCAGCTTTTTGCGGGAACGGTTATCGCAATTAAGGGCTCAGGTATTAACAAATCCTTCACGGTAAGAAGAATCTCTTTTGGTGAAGGTGTTGAACGTGTCTTTCAGTTTCATTCTCCACGCGTTGAAAAGATTGAAGTAGTAAAATCAGGTAGAGTGCGAAGAGCAAAATTGTACTATATACGCGGGAAGGTCGGAAAACAATCAAAGATTAAGGAAAAAAAGAAAGTTTCTTAGTGTATTGGTCGTATAGCACACAGGTACTGTGTTCTTTTAGATAGCAATCGAATGTATTCTTATTGTGTAGTGTGATAGTAGATAGTGAATCGAATAGTGAAAAAAGATAAGCTTTCCCCATCTGTAGATATGCTGAAATTTGAGCGTGATGCATGCAAAAAAGGTTTCAGGTGCATTGCAGGAGTAGATGAAGCAGGAAGAGGATGTCTTGCAGGACCTGTTGTTGCATCTGCTGTAGTCTTGCCGCAAGAGACCGTATTTAGTCAAAACCTCCCATTTTTATCAGAAATAAATGATTCAAAAAAACTTTCCGCAAAGAAAAGAGATTCTCTTTATCGCCAAATGATTTCTTGTGATGATATCCAGATAGGCATCGGTGTTGTTCCTGAAGGTGTTATTGACCGGATCAATATTCATCAAGCATCATTTCTTGCCATGAGAAAGGCTCTCGGCAATCTTCCTGAGATTCCAGAACTGATTTTGGTTGATGGTGTTTTTTCTATTCCTGAAGTTACTGTTTCTCAAATAGCGATTATTGGCGGGGATGGTGTCAGTGTATCAATCGCGGCGGCTTCAATTGTTGCTAAAGTTGTCAGGGATTCGATTATGCTCGAATATGATAAGAAATATCCGCAGTATGGGTTCAAGGAGCATAAAGGGTATGGCACGCGTGTTCATAATGAACAGCTTAAAATCTACGGTCCTTCACAGATACATAGAAGAAGTTATGAGCCCGTAAGAAAACTATGTGGTATATATAATGGGTGAAATAAACCAGGTCAGTGGTAATGTGCATAATAAGAAAATAGGTAAAGCTGGAGAAGATATTGCCGAACGATATTTGAAAAAAAATGGATATAGTGTACGCGAAAAGAATTTTAGATCACATTTTGGTGAAATAGATATTGTTGCGGAAGAAGCCGGTACAATCGTATTTGTAGAAGTGAAAACAAGAACATCTGATGCATATGGAGACGGTACAGAATCAATCACGATAAGCAAAATAAGAACAATTACCCGCACTGCCCAGTTGTATTTGAGCGCTTATAAATGTACAAATAGAGATTGTCGTTTTGATGTCATTGCTATACAATTGGTGCGTGGAGAAGTGTCTGAGTTGTCACATATAAAAAATGCTTTTTAATAATGAGGAAAAGGGAATGGATAAAGATAAATTAGATCTTATGTTTGAGATGCAAAAAGAGCTGAATAAGCGTATTGGTGTAGATACCGATACGATGACTGATGACCAGAGGCAGCAGTGGGTATTAAATTATTGTCGCGCACTGTCTCAGGAAACAGCAGAGCTGGTTGATAGTGTTCCTTGGAAATGGTGGGCAAAGTATCAGGATTTTGATAAACAAAATGCACGTGTTGAAGTGGTCGATCTCTTTCACTTTTTGATTTCTTTAGCACAGGTTTTGGAGCTATCTTCTGAAGACATTTGTAATACGTATATTAAGAAGAATAAAGTTAATCACGACCGACAGCTGACCGGTTATGCGGTAAAAGACGAAGCTGATAACAAAAATATATAAACAGATCCCAGATTGTAGACCGAAGACTATGGACAATAACCTGTCTGCGGTTTGTGGTCTCTAGTTTCTGGTCTATTGGGGGGAAAATGAATTTGAGAAACATATGTCTATTAGTAGCGGTTATTTGTGTTTCGGGTGTGTTTTTATTTGGATGTGGATCATCACCGGATAAAATTGTCTCGGGAACAATCACAACAGGTGGGGAAGTTGCTAAAGGTGTTGTTGATGGTACAGGTACAGTTGTTAGAGAAGTCGCTGATGGAACAGGAAAAGTGGTCGCGGCTGTTACTGGGGATACGGGAAGAGTGGTTCATGGTGCGGCAAACACAGCTGGAGGTGCAGTGGAAAATGTAACTGTTGGAGCAACGGAATCTGCAGACGATTTTGGCCAGACGGTGACTGGTATAGGTCAGGAGATGGGTAAAAAGAGAAATGTCGATGTATTTGGGCAGGACGTAGAAGTTAATCTTGAGAAAGACAAAAAAATACGGATGGAATTTTAGAGCGACGAAGATTATATAGTATAAATGCTAAGAGGATAGCCACCATAATGTACCGAGCATTACTTGTTATTATACTCTCATTTATTTTATGTGGTTGTGCGCAAACACAGGAGAGCGTGGATACATCTGGTGACGATCAAATAATTGTTGGTTCTGAAAGATTTAAACCCCTAGGTGGGCCATTTCGTATGAAAAGGGCCACTAAATGAGTGCGAGATATTGATTATGTTGGCTAAAGTCAAGTCAGGTAGCTATTATGGTGTTGATCCTTATCTTGTAGAAATAGAGGTGGATTGTTCAAAAGGTCTTCCAAATACAGTCATAGTAGGGCTTCCTGATGAAGCAGTTAAAGAAAGCAAAGATAGAGTCAAGTCAGCGATTATAAACTCAGGTTTTACATTTCCAAATAAGCGCATCACGATTAATTTAGCCCCTGCAGATATTAAAAAGGAAGGAGTTTCATTTGATCTTCCGATTGCTATTGGCATTCTCGCTGCATCAGGTCAGATCAAGCAAGATGTTCTGCACGATTTTTTGTTTATAGGTGAACTGGCACTTGATGGGATGATACGTCCGGTTAAGGGAGTTTTACCCATATTGTTGGGGCTGAAAAAATGGAAGATCTCAAAGATTGTTGTTCCTCAGGGGAATCATTGTGAAGCAGCAATGGTCCCTCATATCGAAACATATCCAATACATACCTTAAAAGATGTTGTCCAGTTCCTTCATGGGGCGATATCTCTTGAATGCGTCAAAACAGAAATAAAAGAACATACAGAGAATGATATAATATATGATGAAGATTTTATCGATGTAAAAGGGCAAACGCATGTAAAAAGAGCCCTTGAAATAGCAGCTGCAGGAGGTCACAATATTATATTGATTGGTCCTCCGGGATCAGGAAAGACAATGTTGGCTCGGAGATTTCGTACTATAATTCCTGAAATGACCGTTGATGAATCGCTTGAAGTAACAAATATACACAGTGTCGCAGGTATGTTGAAGTCAAAGAGAGGTGTTGTGAGCCAAAGACCTTTTCGGTCTCCTCATCATTCTGTTTCAACCGGTGGGCTTATCGGCGGCGGTTCATATCCAGTGCCGGGCGAGGTGAGTCTCTCACACAATGGGGTTCTCTTTCTTGATGAGTTTACCGAATTTCGTAGAGATGCACTTGAAGCGTTGCGGCAGCCGCTTGAAGATAGAGAGGTAAATATAACAAGAATAAAAGGGACAATAACATATCCTTCACGATTTATTCTTGTATGCTCGATGAATCCCTGCCCGTGTGGTCACTATACAGACCCAAAAAATGAGTGTAGGTGTACTCCTTACCAAATACAGAAGTATGTATCAAAAATATCAGGTCCGCTTTTAGACCGGATTGATATACATATAGATGTGCCTCCTTTAGAATATCATGAGCTGGCTGCAGATACTCAGGGTGAAAGCTCAACCGTTATTCGGCGTCGTGTAGGGATAGCTCGTCTTAAGCAAAGTGATCGCTATAAGGGAGAGGCAATACGTTCTAACGCCTATATGAAATCTAAGCAGATGAAAAAATATTGCAGTATTGCTCCTGAAGGGCATGTGCTTTTAAAAGAGGCTGAAGAGAGACTTGGGTTAAGCGCCCGCGGCTATGATAAGATTCTTAAGGTTGCTCGTACCATTGCAGATTTGGATAATTGTCAGGATATAGAACCTTATCATCTTGCAGAGGCTATTCAGTATAGAACATTAGATAGAAGTGTCTGGAATTAAACAGAATAAACGCATTACTATCGAATAAACAAGTATTTATACGAAATGGATTACATATGGGAAAATGTCCTTTTTGTGCTGAAGAAATAAAAGATGAGGCGATTAAATGCAGATATTGCGGGGAATTTGTCAGAAAGCAAGAAATAAACGTTGAGTGGGAAGTTGATGATGAGAACCAAACACATCATCATAAGAACAGTAAGCAAAAAGGTTTAACTGTAGAAGATGGTGTGAAATTCGGTATAGGGATATTTATTGTTCTGCCTCTATTAATATTGGGAATAGTCTATGTTGTTGGGACCGTTAGTACGGGGATTTTCTGTTTAACTGATTTAGGGCTTTTATTGGGTATTAGCATTCTTATCTTGATCGGCATTGCGGTCGCATTGAATAAAAAACGGTAGATAATTGCAATACATTGATATACAAGTAGTTATGAGAGCAGGGAACATTTGTGCATATCTTTCGTCTTAAGTGATGTCTCGATATTTATTGTGGGAGAGAGGTTTATATGAAATGTGCTCAGTACGCACTTCTTGAAAAAAAGATCGAGTATGTATTCAAAGACAGAAAATGCATAGAACAAGCGTTGACTCATACTTCCTATGTCCACGAGCTCAATGACTCGCATGAAACCTCTAATGAACGTATGGAATTATTGGGTGATGCGGTCATAGGGATGGTGGTAACTGAATATCTCTACACATATTTTCCTGATTATTCCGAGGGTGAAATGACGATTATTAAATCACGACTTGTGAGAGGTGAATATCTATCTAAGATAGCTAGTGAAATATCGTTAGGAAAATACATCTCATTAGGGAGGGGAGAAGAAAAGCTGGGTGGAAGGCATAGGGAGACGATTCTTGCAGCTACCTATGAAGCTCTTGTTGCGGCGATATATTTAGACGGGGGGCTGAGTGAAGCTCGAAGAGTTATAGTAGCCCTTATGAAAAAGGATCTCGATATGATTAGCCAGAGTTGTGATTACCTCGATAGTAAAAGTAGATTGCAGAAAATAACTCAAGCTGAATATGGGGTAATACCTGAATATACGGTACTTAAAGAGGATGGCCCATCACATAAAAAAGAGTTCAAAGTATGCGGAACGATACTTGATAAGTATAAGGCCAAAGCGACAGGAAGCAGTAAAAAGGCGGCCCAGCAGGCAGTTGCTGCGTTACTCATAAAACAGATAAATAATAGATAAAAAAGTAGATAATTTTTGACAAAATAATAAGGAGGTGCTATAGTTTCCAGACTTACCAGCTTATGAGTAAGTCAATAATTACGAGGTGGTTTAATACGGTGTTATTCCACGAAGAAAATTTAGAACATTAAATAATAAGGAGGAGGTGTTCAGAATGAATAAAACAGTCGTTTCTTTAATGGTAGGGGCATTAATGCTTTTAGTTGCAAGCTGTGGGCAGGCTGGTCCGCTCGTGGTCGACAATTTTGACACTGGTTCAAAGCCTAATAAGCTCGGTGCAGATTTCGGTTCATGGGATAAGGATCCTAACGATCAAACACAGGGATGCCAAATGTCATTTGATTCTACAATCAAACATGGCGATAGCGGTTATTCTTGCAGACTTGACTATGATGTTGAAAGTCCAAACCCTGCATATAATGGTTTTTGGATGAAGCTTAATAATCTTGATGGAAGAAAGCACAAATATTTGGTCATGTATGTAAAAGGTGATACAGAGAAAGGTTTTACTTCACAGTTTAAAGTAGAATTGAAGAATAAGAATGAAGTTGGAAAATACCTGGTAACTGGTATTAACGATTCTTGGCAGAAAATCAAAATTCCTATTAAGAAGTTTAGAGGTCTTACTGACTTTTCTGCGTTAACAGAAGTAATAGTTGTTTTCGATGATATTAACAGTACTGAAAGATATGGTGCTCTCAATATCGATGATATTTATTTCGAATAAATAGAGTCTTATGCCGCGTGCGGCAGTGGATAAAAAAGGCAGAAGGTTGGTTTTACACCTTCTGCCTTTTTTTATATTTACGCAGAACCCCTGAGAATTACAGGTTAACCCCTTTTGAGGTCTCAAATGGCAAAAAATAACAGACATATGCGGAATATCTATCTTGCCACTATTGTATTGTCTTTTTGCATTATTATTGGGGCCATGTTTCTTCAAAACTCTTCTTCCGATACTCAGAATACCACTAGCGGAGAAACTGCTGGCAACCTTCAAAATGATCATGCTGATAGATGTATTATCGATGATTTTGAAAGTGGTGTTATGGGGAATAATCTTAATGGGAATTCCGGTGCATGGGAAGAAGATCCTTCGAATAGAGAGCAGTATTGTCGGGCATCGATTGTTTCCGCTCAGCCTCGTGTCAAAGATAGTAAATATTTACGATTAGATTATGACGTTGAGTCATCGATACCTGTCTCAAATGGATATTGGACACTGCTTAATAAATTCGATATGTCAGGGTATGATCATTTAGAGTTTTGGGTTAAGGGTGATAAGGAATTGGGATATACCACGACGTTTAAGATTGAATGTAAGAAAAAATGCATCGCAAATGAGGATGAAGAAAAGAAAAAGGTATATGGTGATCCCCAATGGGTTAAAGGGAGCTATATTGTTACCGGAATTACCGATCAGTGGCAAAGAGTACGTATTCCATTGAATGTTATGAATGGAATCCGCCACTGGAGTGGGATGGACGAGCTTGTCATTGTGTTTAAAGATCGATTATGTGACAAAAAAACTGGAACGATCCTGATTGATGATATAGCAGTTGTAAAAACCGGGGATCCGGGACCAAGCATATATGATGAAGTTAAGCGCCATCAAGAAAAGGGTATCCGCGGTCTATCGAAGATTGATACGGCAAAGTACCTTATAGAGAAACGACTTGGTGGAAAGTTTCCAACCCAAGTTGTTGTCAAAAAAGAATTTTCGGTCGATGATAGGGCTTTTCTGAAAGAAATTGCCCGCGATACTTGGAAGTACTTTGAGTTATTTGTAGATAAGGATACGCACCTTCCGTTAGATACGATCGTATTTACAAAAGATACAGTGCTTGGAGATGAAACCATAATAGGTGATTACACGAATGTTACCAATATTGGCATATATCTGATGTGTATAGTTTCCGCACACGACCTAGGTTTTATTTCTAGAGATGAAGCAATTAAACGCATAACACAAACAATTGATTCCGTTGAGAAAATGGAAAAATATAGCAATAATTTTCCTTATAATTATTATGATACGTCTACGTTGGAAAGAACAAGCTACTTTATTTCATCTGTTGATTCCGGCTGGCTTGTGTTAGGGCTCTATGTGGTAAGAAACGCATTTAAAGAAGAGTTGTATGGTAGAGCAACATCAATTATTGATGCTATGGACTTCAGTTTTTTTTATGATGAGGTAGAACAACATATGAGCCACGGGTATTATACGAACATTCAGTATCCATCAGAATATAATTATGGCATATTTTATACCGAACCGCGTGCAGTGAGCTATATGGCTATTGGAAAAGGTGATATCCCTATTGAACATTGGTTTAAGCTGCATAGAACCTTTCCCGCAAAATATAAGTGGCAGCAGATGGATCCCGAAAATCGTCACGAAAAAGTTTACCTTGGTGTGCCTATGTATGGCGGATACTACGAGTATGATGGATTAAAATATGTTCCGAGCTGGGGGGGGTCGCTCTTTGAAGCGTTGATGCCAACTTTGGTGATAGAGGAGAAACAAGTAGCGCCTGAAGGATTGGGAATGAACGATAAGGTTCATGCGCTCTTGCATGCGCGATATGCTTTAGGAGAGTTAGGATATCCTGTATGGGGCATGAGTCCGTCAAGTGTTCCGGGCGACGGATACTCTGAGTATGGTGTTCCTATACTTGGATCTCGAGGATATAAAACGGGTGTGGTGACGCCGCATGTGACATTTCTAGCGCTTGAATTTGTTCCAAAAGAAGCCATAAAGAATATGAGAGTGATGATTGAGTTATATGATATATATGGCGAGTGCGGTTTTTATGATGCAGTCGATCCCCATACAGGGAAAGTCTCGTATAAGTACCTCGCTCTCGATCAAGGGATGATCCTTATCGCCCTTAACAATTATTTGAATGACGGGGCAATACGTAAACGTTTTGCTCAAGATGATGTAAATAACAACGCAAAAAAATTACTTGAAGTGGAAAAATTACTTGAATGAGTATATAATGTTTCTTGGTTATTTTAATCAGGGTGATGTATGAAAAAAGTATTGAGACAGAGTTTTTTTAGCATATGTATTATTGTTTTGGTCATGTTGTGCCAAAAGCATGCATTATCAGAAACACTGTGTGTAGATAATTTTAATTCTCGTGGGGGCCCAAACAAAGTTGGTGGCGCGTCCGATACATGGTGTAAGAGCGTTAGCAAAATACTTTCTGGCTATAAAAAGAATGAAACCAAAATAGTATTGTTTGAGAAACCTCTCAGTGGATATGCCTTAAAATTAAAATACGATGTAGATAGTAAGGGTGGAGAGGCAGGGTGGTGGACCGCTCTTAATAAAGCTGATTATTCTGCATATGATACGTTCTCTTTCTGGGTGAGAGGAGATTTCGGTGGAGAGAAATGTACTATTGGCATAAAAGATGTTTTGTGGTTCGAAACAAAATTACCGATCGATAGATATCTTGAAAGCGGCATTACTGGGGAGTGGCAAAAAGTCGTTATTCCCCTTTCTGATTTCTCAGACATACATGATTGGCATTCACTTGATAATATATCCATAACATTTGATTACGGGAAAGATAGCTCTAATTACGGAACGATATATTTTGATAACTTTGAATTGGTGCGGCAGGGTGAAGGAATATTAAATGGGATAGCTCCCCAGGTTGTTATTGAGCAGCCAAACGTTGAAAACATGACGAACGATGAGTTCATGGACTTTGTTCAAAAGAAAGCATTTCTCTTCTTTTGGAAAGGGGCTAATCCAAAAAATGGGCTTATAAAAGACATATCACATGCATTTAAAGATGACAATTATCATGTGTGCAGTATTGCATCAGTCGGGTTTGGGCTCGCGGCTATATGTGTAGCTGAAGAAAGGGGATGGATTTCACATTTCTCTGCATATTCCCGTGTTCTTACAACGCTCAAATATTTTTATAACGATGTATGTGATGTGCATGGTTTTTACTATCATTACCTGGATATGAAAACAGGCCAACGAAAAAACATGTGTGAAGTTTCATCGATTGATACGGCGTTATTCATTGCAGGTGCGCTTGTTGCGGGGCAGTATTATATGGGGACCGAAGTTGAAGAGTTAGCACAGAAACTATATGAACGTGTTGAGTGGCCCTGGCTTATGAATAGAAAAGGGTTTATATCAATGGGGTACACCTGTGACGAAGAGCGGATCAGTTATAGTTGGGATTCATATAATGAATTAGCGATACTCTATATTCTGGCTATTGGATCTCCAACGCACCCCATAAGTGCTGATGCATGGATGCGATTAAAAAGACCGGAAATGAAATATGGAGAGTACTCATTTGTTGGTATTTTACCTTTATTTACTCATCAATATTCTCATATATGGATTAATTTTAAGAATAAAAGAGATGCATTTATGGACTATTTTGAAAATTCGATTCTTGCGACAATGGCAAACCGAAAGTGGTGTATAGATAATAGTGATTATTATAAGGGATTTAAAAAAGATTGTTGGGGGCTTACTGCGTCTGATGGTCCTCGTGGATATGCGATATATGGTGCTCCGAACGGTTTTTGTGACGGAACAATAGCTCCAACTGCTGCTCTGGGTTCTTTTGTGTTCACTCCAGAATATTCACTATCTGCAATGAAGCATATGTACAAGAAATATGGCAAAAAAATATGGGGCAAGTTCGGATTTATTGATGCATTTAATCCTTCAGAGAAATGGTTTTCAAAAATGAATATCGGTATTGATCAGGGCCCAATACTTTTAATGATCGAAAATTATCGCTCGGGCATGATTTGGAAATATTTCATGAAAAATAAATCGGTACGAAGTGCATTGCGTTCATGCGGCTTTAAGTCGTCGAAATCGAATACAAACGTAAAAACACTTAAAAATCCCTATGCGGATAAAAAGAAAAACAGTAAAAAGTAGAGTGTATATTGCAGATAGTTTATGTGATAATACTCTTGTGTAATAATATAACAAAAACGACCTGAGCATATATTTGCTCACGAGAAGGAGCTCATAGTATGAGGAAAAAATATGCCATGTATATTTTATGTAGCGTGTGTATTCTTTTTGTTGGTTCATTTGAGGCGATGTCTGCTTCAGAGGAAAAAATAACACTCTACGATTTTCAGGAAAATGATATTGTAAAAAAGAAGAATATTGAATATGGCACGTGGGAAACTCATCCGAGTTACATTGCTGATGCTAACGTTATAACGCCAAAAAACGAGAATGAAGCGCGCAAAAGGGGTAAAGTCTTGCAGGTTGATTATGATCTTTCGTATCCGGAAGAAGATATTCCCTCAACAGGATACCCTGTCTTTAATGGTGTATGGTTTAAGCTCGATAAAATTGATCTAAGAGATGTCGATAAAATGTCTATCGGTATAAAAGGGGATAAGAAAAGAGATTATACACATGTATGCAAATTTGAAATAAAGAATAATGTTGGCGAGAAGGCATCGCTATACATTGATGGCATACAAGGAAGGTGGAGAAGGTTTTATATTCCCCTTAAAATGTTTAGAGACGGGGAAGATAAACCAATGAAAGATCTCTCATCGTTAACAGAATTGATTCTTGTGTTTGAGAAGAATAAGGTTACTTCGTCTGAAGGAACGATATATATTGATGATATTGAATTTATAAAGAAGGATAAGGCGAAGCAATAAAGATAATTATTATATTGTGCATGTAAGGAGGAAACGCATACATGGAATTTACTGCAAATAACAAGAGTTTTGTTCTTAATGATAAACCATATTGTTTGTATTCGGGAGAAATTCATTATTACAGAATCAAAAAGAAATTATGGCGGGTTCATCTCGAAAAACTAAAAAAGGCAAATTGCGATTTTGTGTCAACCTATGTCCCATGGGATTGGCACGAATATGAAGAAGGTAAATTTGATTTCGAGGGGAAAACGGTTCCTGAAAGAGATTTGATCGGATTTATTAAACTTGCTAAGAAAATGAATCTGTATGTGACTATAAAGCCCGGTCCGTACATTATTGCAGAATATATCAATCAGGGTCTTCCTCTCTGGTTGTCAAAAAACTATCCTGATCACCTGGCATTAACACCACAAGGAATAAATGTATTTCCATTTATTGTTTCCTATATGCATCCTGATTTTCTCGCGTGTATCAGAAGATGGTATGACAAAGTGCTTGCGATTGTGCGCGACTATCAGGTTGAGAACAATGGGCCAATTGCCATGCTGCAGGTATGTAATGAAGTTGGACTTAATCAATGGCTTGGGGGGTTAGGAGATTACAGCCCTGTCACGTTGCAATATTATCATCAATACCTCAAAGATAAATATAAAGATATTGCCGAGATGAATTCGATAATGTCTACACATTACAAAACATTTGATGAGGTTGAAGCGCCTTCAGGGATTGCGTGTACGAAACATCATTTTAATTTACACAGGCAATGGCATTTATTTCATCGTCATTATTATGCATTGTATCTTGATTGGATTATCGATGAAGTGCGCAGCCATGATGTAAATGTACTGCTCTATCATAATGTTCCCGGATGGGTGTACAGTCGCGCAAAAGATTTTCCTTTGAATATAACTATGTATGATGAGGTATTCAAGAAACATAAAGATGTTGTTTTTGGCGTTGATCATATTCCTGAGAACCCTTCATATCGGAATATGCACGATGATTTCCCCTGTAATGAAATATTAAAGGCGATGCGGTTTAGAGAAGGACCGATCTTTGCCGCTGAATTTCAGGCTGGGTCAAGAGAGTATTGCGTGAGAACATATCCGAAAGAATTAGAACTCTTTTATAAATCAAGCTTAGGTAACGGGCTTTTCGGGATGAATTTTTATATGTTCTCGCAAGGGAAGAATCCGCAAGGGAAAGGGCATTATGGCCCGACATTTTATTGGGATACCGCACTTGATGTAGAAGGTAAAGAATTGCCGCTATACTCTGTAATTAAGGATATGGGGTATTGGTTAGGCTATAACGGGCAATTCTTGTTGCGTTCGGAAAGAAAAAGTAATATGGCGGTAGGTTTTTATGCTCCGTACTATGAAACCGAGTTCACACATCCTTTTGGCGGTGCTTTTCTGTTTGATCCATATGGTATTGGATTGAAATATGATACCAAGCCGGTACGGGACCAAATTTATTTTGATGGACTCTTAAAAGCGGTACAGATGCTTAACTATGACATCGATATATATGATCTTGAAAAAACAACGGTTGAAGAATTGTTGGAATACAAGCAGCTCTCAGTAGTATCACTTGAGTATATGTCCCCCGAGACACAGAGAAAAATAGTCGATTATGTAAGGCGCGGCGGTAATCTTATTTTGATGCCTACAGTACCGCATTTTGACCTGTTCCTTAATAAATGCACAATTCTAAAGGATGCCTTAAAGCTTAAGGAGATTGCCAGTATTACTCCTGCTTCTCCAAAAATTGATTTTATGGGAATGACTGATCAATATGTTTTTTCAAGGATTAACGAATATGAGAGTAATGCAGGAAAAGTAATTGCCCGTGTGAGCGATGATGGTAAGCCATGTGGGTTTAATATTAAGTGTGGCAAAGGGAAGGTTCTCTTTTTGGGAACAGGTTTTACAAATTGCATTCACGAACACAGGCTTGCATACGAGAAAATATTGAGTTTTGGCCATATAAAGAAAAATGCATATGCGGATAATGAAGATATAAGAGTCGTTCAGCGGTTTGGTACTGATTACGCGTATCTTTTTATAATAAATTACCACAATATGGCACATACAACGAAAGTGTTCTATACGGATCCGATTACAGGAAAAGAATTGTGTTTGCCGAAAAAGGGGCGTATGACAATTCCCCCCATGACTGCATATATGCTACCGGTATGTTTGCCGCTGCCAAAAGAGAAAGGTCGTATCGTGTCATCAACAGTTGAAGTGTATAATTCAAAAGTAAAGAAAGCACAACTCATCATTGATGTAAAAGGTATTCCGTCCGAACAGGGTGAGCTTGATCTTGAGTTGCAATCTAAGCCTAAATCAGTATTATATAATAATAAGAAAATATTATTCTCAGGTGCAGGAAAGAAGATATCTTTAAAGTTCATAAATAGGGAAGGATTTTCAAAAATTAGTATTAATTTTTGACGGTGAATACGTATGACACATAAAAAGAATAAAAAAGGATTTACTCTCGTAGAACTGTTGGTTGTGGTTGGTATTTTAGTGGTTTTGGTTGGGCTTCTTCTTCCAGCAATATTCTCTGCAAAAGAAAAAGCGAATCAGGCAAAATGTGCATCAAATATGCGTCAGATATTGATTGGGATAAATTTGTTTGAGCAGGATCATAAGGTATTCCCAACAGTTGCCAATAATGGTCAGTTAATCAGTACTTTATATCCAACCTATGTTGAGAGTTATGATGTGTTCAAATGCCCGAGCTTTCGTAATCAAGCGGGAGAAAAAAGAGGACCGATAAATGGGAACTATACCCATTATGATTATAATCCGAGTACGCATTTGGTTGATACTGCAGCTGATAACCCTGATATAGCACTCAGTCATACGGTGCTCTTAATTGACACTATATACAATGATGCGAATCCACGCCATACAGGTGGCAGCAATCTTGGTTTTGCCGACGGACATGTTGAGTGGTTCTCGAAGAATGCCTACACCAAGCCCGAACCAGGGTATCCAGCAAACGGCAGCTGGCAATCATGGGGAAAAAGACCGTAACTCGTACTCACGAAATTTGTAAATAAATTTCTCTGGGTTTAGTCTCCGAAGGGGATAACACGTTGTTAGTGATTGTGCTAGGGGCTAGATTTTAGGCGTTTTTTTTATGTTGTGTTTTTAGTCTGTAGTCTCTGGTCTGAGGTCTTTAGTCTCAAATTATAGGTATTATTTTTTTCTTAAAGCTTACAACTTACAGCTTATAGCTTAAGAAAGGTTTATAGCATGAAACGTCTTCCTGCCGTAGCCGGTCAGTTTTATCCAGACACTGAGAAATTACTCAAAATTGAGATAGAAAAATATATTGATCCTAAAAAAGATAAGAGCAATGTTATTGGGGTTATGAGTCCGCATGCGGGATATATGTGCTCTGGAATGGTTGCGGGGCAATTGTTTTCCGAAATACATGTTCCTGATACTGTTATTATACTTGGACCAAATCACCGGGGTCTCGGATCGGATTATGCTATTATGTCTGAAGGTCAGTGGCAGACTCCTCTTGGCACGGTCGATATAGATCAAACGCTTGCATATAAGATAAGAGAAAAGTGCTCCTATATCAAAGAGGACGAAGATGCTCACCGACACGAACACTCACTTGAGGTGCAGGTGCCTTTTTTGCAGTACGTGAAAAAAGATGTCAGGATTGTACCGATATGTATTGGTGGGTATGATGAAGAGGTGTTTGAGTGTGTGGGAAAATGTATTGCTGAGTCTATTAAAGAGACGGAGTCAAAAGTATTAATTATTGCGAGCTCTGACATGACACATTATGAGTCGGCAGAAGCTGCAAAAGAAAAAGATGAAATGGCCTTGCAGGCAATATTAAAACTCGATGAAAAGAAAATGCTGCACACAGTAAGTGATTATAATATTACCATGTGCGGGTATGCCCCCACGGCGATTATGCTTATTGCCGCGAAAGAACTTGGCGCAAAAAAAGCACACCTTGTCTCATATATGAATAGTGGCGATGCCATAGGTGATTATAGTTCCGTTGTCGGGTACGCCGGTGTAACGGTATCCTGAAGTGCGCGTTAGCGTTTCTTTGAGAGGCGTCGATATTCATCGAGAGCGAAACGATCAGTCATTCCCGCAATATAGTCACAAATAAATCGTTTTTTTGTTTCTTCCGAGTGTTTTCTCTTTGTTTGTACTGGCAACAGTTCTTCATTCTTTCTATACGTTTCAAATAAATATGTAACTACTTTTGTTGCGTTCTTATTCATTTTTTGTACACGAGGATGTGTGTACAGTTTATTTAAGAGAAATTTTTTGAGGATAGTTCCGTCCTTGAGGAGATTTTTGCTCGGGACAACGATGTTTTCGTGATGGTTGCGTACATCATTGGCACTTTTGATGCGTAACGATCGAATTAATTTTTCGGTATTAAATATCACATCTTTTGCCTGTGTGTCGATGAGAGCCCGTACACTGAAATAACGAATGACTTCATCTGATGCGCGAGGATGCGCTTTTCTAATGTCATTGAGGCACGCATTCCATAAAGGTACGGAGTGCAATTCTTTTTCTGTTAAAAGACCTGATGAAAGCCCATCGTCGACATCATGACAGTTATAGGCAATCTCATCAGCAATATCGACAACTTGTGCTTCAAGTGATGAAGACGTATCTTTTTTAAAAGCGGACATATCGGGTTTGTCATAGGTGCTTTTATGTTTCATTATCCCTTCACGCACCTCCCATGTGAGATTAAGGCCAGGGTGTGTGGGATATTTTTTTTCAAGAACTTCGACAACACGAAGACTCTGTTTATTATGTTCAAACCCTTCCTGATCGGACATTAGTTCAGCAAGTGCGTGTTCTCCGGTATGGCCAAAAGGAGGATGCCCAAGATCATGTGCTAAGGCAATTGCGACTGTGAGATCTTCATTAAGTTTCAGTGCGCGTGCAATGGTGCGGGCAATTGAACCGACTTCAAGGGTATGGGTAAGACGGGTACGGTAATGGTCGCCTTCATGATTAACAAACACTTGCGTTTTATATTCAAGGCGCCTAAATGCTCTGCTATGTACAATTCTATCGCAATCACGCTGATAAATAGTCCTAAACGCATGGGCTGATTCAGGATATATTCTCCCCTTGGAGTTCTTTGATTTCTGTGCGTAGGGTGCAAGAAATTCCTGTTCGTATCTGTTCCATTCTTTCATGGTAAGTGTCATTGTATGTTCCTTATGATTGATTGAATGAGCGGGTACAGTTTCTTTTGAGTGTTTTTATAAACACGTGAGACATCAGTATGAGACGCGTGTACCTTCTTTTTAGTATGACTGTGGTGAATATTGGTAATAATAGATAACCCACATACATGAAGATTAAGAAATCGTGCGAAAATTGTTTCAAAAGGAAGGGACATGCCCACACAATCAGCACCTAATGATCGAAACGCTCTTATTTCAGCCTGTGTTTCATATGTGGGACCTGATACTCCAAGGTAGACTCCCTTTTTTAGTTGTAGAGAAAGAGTGCGCGCTGATTGTTGTGCAATCTTCCTGAGTATGGTGCTATAGGCATGTGTCAGCTCAAGAAAAGGAATTGCGTTGTCATTGTCCCGCAGCCCAATCAGAGGGTGCGTGCCCATAAAATTGATGTGATCAGTGACAAGCATTATGTCTCCCGGTGTAAGTTTTGGGTGTATCCCCCCGGCGGCATTAATAATTATTACTGATTGAACCCCAAGTTTTTTCATAATTGTCAGAGGTAATCGTACGGTGTCTAGTGGAGTGCCTTCATATACATGGAATCGTCCTTCCTGAATAATAACATCTTTTCCTTCTGTATTTCCCAGAACGAAACGACCGGAGTGTCCCGGAACAGATGGTTTTGGCAGTTGTGGAATAGTAGAGAAAGGAATAATAGTTTTATTGGAAAGCGGTATAGGTGACGGAAGAACATCAAAACCGCTTATGATACCTATCTTTGGTTTGATAGAGGTTTTCTTTTTGATCGATGAAATTATTTTTGATGTATGTATGCTCGTTTTTTTCATAATAATAGTCCTTATTATAGTTCATGGTTCATCGTTCATAGATAAAAATGGTTAAAACGGACACCGTTCAACGTGAAATGACCACCATGTCTTTAAAGCTCTTACCTATCTTTGTCTTACCAACATTTAATATATCAGCTAAAGTTTGCCCGCAATCAGCGAAGGTTGTACGTGTTCCAATATCTATGCCTTGTTGTATATTTCTTCCGTATAGCAAAAGTGGAACATATTCACGGGTGTGATCAGTACCAGGGTGTGTGGGGTCGCATCCATGGTCAGCTGTAATGACCAGTATGTCATTATCTTTAAGCGAGTTCATAATATTGTTGAGTTTCCGGTCAAAGTGTCTGAGGGCTTTGTAGTATCCTTCGACATTATTTCTATGTCCGTATGCAGTATCAAAATCTACAAGGTTTGCAAATGTAAGCGTGTAGCGTTTTTTCTGTATAGAAAACATAATTTCATCTATAGCATGTGCATTTGACGAGGTATGGATAGATCGAGTAATTCCTCTGCCGCAGAATATGTCACTAATTTTACCTATTCCTAATGTGGTGCCTTTTTTCTGCGCAATAAGATCAAGAAGTGTTGTTCCTTGAGGGGGAATAGCAAAATCTTTTCTACGTTCAGTTCGTGTGAATGAACCTGGCTTTCCTGTAAAGGGACGTGCAATAACCCTGCACACATTATGTTTCCCCTTGAGTAATGATCGGGCAATTTCACAAATCTCGTAGAGTTTTTTTACCGAAACAACTTCTTCGTGACAGGCAATTTGAAAAACACTATCTGCTGATGTGTATACGATCGGATATCCGGTCTTTACATGTTCGGCGCCGAGATCTTTAATGATTTCTGTTCCTGACGCAGCGCAGTTTCCCAATATATCTGTTTTTATTTTTTCCTTAAATGGATTGATGATTTCTTTGGGAAAACCATTCGGGTATGTCGGAAACGGTTTTTTTGTCAGTACACCACAGAGCTCCCAATGACCGGTTGATGTATCTTTTCCGGCTGATTTTTCTGCCATTAAACCATACGAACCAATCGGGCGTGGTGTTTGTTTTATATGTTTTGATGGAGTGATATTGCCGAGGCCAAGCTTTTGCAAATGGGGGAGACTAAACCCTTTAGTTTTTTTTGCGATATTGTAAAGGGTGTTTGCTCCTTTGTCGCCATATGATTCAGCGTCGGGGAGAGCTCCGATACCTACACTATCTAATATTATAAGAAAAATTCTTGTTTTTTTATCTATCATTGAGTAAAAATGGTTTTGGTAAGAATGAATTGATTCTACTTGTTTTGATTTTTCCTGAACGATCTTTAGTTATAATAGTAAGTTTTGGCGCGTACTCACATAATATTTGTAAGCATGCTCCGCAGGGAACAATGTCATCGATATCATTACTGAAGATAGCAAGAGATTGAAATGATGAGTATCCTTCACTTAATGCCTTAAAGAGTGCAACTCGTTCAGCGCACATGGTGAGTCCATAAGAACAGTTTTCAATATTGCATCCAGTGTACACCTTTCCTTCTTTTGTGAGGAGCGCTGCCCCTACTTTAACAGACGAATATGGCGCTTTTGCATGCTTGAGTGCGGTAGCTGCTTTCTTTAAGAGAGTAACTTTATCCATAAGTGCATTCTATCATGAATGAGCCATGAAGTGAATATTATTAGTGGTTCGGTGTTCGTGGATAGTGACTCGTAACTCAATATTCGTATTTTGGAAACACCTCCGGACCTAAATTTACTCCAAACCGTTAGTATAATAATCTCAAATACTATTCATAACTACATCTCATAGAGGGTTTAAAAATACACTCGACGACCCTTAGAACGTGCAAAACCAATAATAGTAGCTATTGATATAAGCAAGAACAAAGTCATCAAGTAACATTAAAAAAGTGTAAACCATGTTTCAGTTGTACCGCCGATGAGTGAACACATGGAGCGATCTGCCTTCAAGGCGGGACAGAGGCGCTATGGTTTAGCCAAGAAGTCCTCCCAAGGAAATAAGAAATGGATTGAGGATCTTTTCCCACCCGACTACCCAATATAAGGAATTTTTAATGAATGGGAATTGGGATTTTTTGTCAGACGGCTGCCCCCATTCAGCCGCCTGACTAAGGATAATTATTTATTGTATTTGTAGAGTATTTTCAGCTTGCTAAAATTGTCGAAATGGATACTATAAACGTTAGTATTTTCATAATAAGGACGTTTTTATAGATAGGGCAAAATGGCATCGAAATATTAACCAGGGAGATTTGTTTATGTCTCAATTGATATTCAAAAATTACGGTAAAAGCTATCAGCTTAGAATCCAGGATGCTCAAGATTTGGAGAAGATACAAGTTCTTGATGAAACGCACTGGGCAGCTACCAGCGTTCCGATCAACACCCTCAACTGTGATCCCGCATTTACTTCTTATGTAGATACTGATCAAAACGGTCGCATCAGAACAGATGAAATCAAGGATGCACAGGCTTGGCTATTTCGATTTCTTGCCAATCGCAGCCATTTGTCCGAAGGTAGTGATGTCTTAGATTTAAACGATATTGATACCAGTCATCCTGAAGGTAAAAAATTACGCGCAGCTGCAGAGCTTATTTTAACCAATCTTAATTTACCAGGCGCAGAGAAGATTAGTCTAGCTCAGGTACGTGACGTGCAAAGCATCATGGCTAACGCAGCGAATAATGGCGATGGGATTATTCCTCCGGACGCCACATCTGAGACCGATTTATCTCAATTCATTACAGCAGTCATAGAGACTGTTGGCCCTGTTCTTGATGCCAGCGGTAAAGCAGGGATTGGCCAAGAACAGCTTAAGATATTTTTTAATGAGACGGAAGGATATCTTGCATGGAAAGAAAAAGGGGAAACCCCTAATGGGGATAATACCACCGAGGTCATGCCTTGGGGTACCGAAACACCAGAAGCTTATGAGTTAATGACTGGCCTGGAAGAAAAGATCGAGCAGTATTTTATACAGTGTGCAATGATCGAGTTTGATAAAAAAGCTCAAGCTCAGATGCAGCTTCGCCAAAATGAGCTCGAAGAAATTGATTTTACAGATAAATCAATAATGGAAGCCCGAATTAATGATGCCCCATTGGCTCCGCCTAACCCAAAAGGTATCTTGGATTTAGAGGGAACAATCAACCCCTTATATGTTGAACGCCTTTTTTGTCTTAGGGAGAAGGTTCTAAATCGCACTCTTGAGGAACCGGTCAAGCATCTTACCCAAAAACAGTGGGATAAGGTAAAAGATGTCTTTGCCTCATACCGGACGTGGTTAGAAAGTAAACAGGGCATAAAAGTAGAACAGCTAGACACGGATAAACTGCGTACTTATCTTAATGGACACTACAGAAATCGTGTGAGTGAGATTATTGCAAAAGATGTGGCTGTAGCTAATGATTTAAACGAGATACATAATTTGGAAAAGTTAATCCTTTACCAAAGATGGTTGATGGAATTGGTAAACAATTTTGTGTGTTTTTCAAATCTTTATTGTCCCAAAACTCGGTCCCTTATTGAAATGGGTACATTAGTAATTGATGGAAGACAAATTACATTTACAATGAAAGTTAAGGATAGGCAGGCACACAAAAAGATAGCGAAAAAGAGTTGTATGTATCTATTGTATGTGGAGGTTACCGGCCGCCAGGATAAAGATATTAAATTTGAGATTGTAGCTGCGGTAACTTCCGGTACTGCAGGTAGGTTGCGCATTGGTAAACGCGGCATTTTTTTTACTGTAGATGACCGAGAATGGGATGCCCAGATAGTGGATATCGTGAAAAACCCTATAAGCATCTATGAATCAGTGAAAGCGCCTTTTCAGCAATTTACAAGTTTCATAAAGACGCAAATAGATAAATTTACCAAGTCCGGCGAGAGTAAGTTAGAGAAAAGTTTTGCTGCCCCTAGCGCATCGGGTATGACCCGCGATCTCTTATTAGGTGGAGGCATCGCAATTGCTGCTCTCGGATCATCCTTTGCTTATGTTACCAAATCCCTATCTCAAGTAAGTCCAACGCATATTCTTGTCGCATTAGTAGGAATAGCAGTCGTTGTTTTATTGCCAGGCATAATTGTGGGTTTTATCAAGATACGCAAAAGAGATATGAGTGTCCTCTTGGAAGCCTCAGGTTGGGCAGTCAATGTGCAGATGCGACTAAGTGCTACTTTGGGACGACTCTTTACACATGAACCAAATCTACCTAAAGGGGCACACAAGGAACGAAGGGATGTAATAGCGCAGTTCGTAAAAGACTTCGGTTACACTCCGTTACGGTCAGAGAGGCTGCCTGTAGTAATATTGATTATCTTACTCATCGTACTTGGTTTAATACTGGCTATGGTTACATTTCCAGGATTGAAATCTTTATAAGGAATATTGAAGTGCGATTTGTTTTTTTTGATTGATGGCTTGTGAGATGAATCTACCGTATTTATTTGTTGCTTTTAAGTTGATTAATTACCATGATTCGTCCATTATCATAACCTTTCGTGTATCTTATACTTAAATTCTACCAAATATAATTTTCTTATATGAAGTTCGGCTTTACGTGTAGGGTACATTTACTATAGTAATTTCAATCGTTGGGAAAACCTAAAGATGTTAGATACATTTCTCCACAAATCTGTACAATAAAACAGAAACTAAAGATAAATAAAGTATAAAAAGACTTATAGGGTAAGGCGCTTGTATGCATGTATTCTTAATTTATATTCGTGATCCCCAATTCCACACGCTTGCGTCAGAGCCGCGTGCAGAAAATGGGAAGATCAATATAATTGCATCACCACCACTTGGAATCATGACACTTTCTGCAGTGCTCAAGCAAGCTGGTCACGAGTGCACCATGTTTGACCAAGCTAACCCGGAAACACCAAATAAAGTAATCATTGAGAAAATTCAAAAAGAAAAACCGGACATTGTCGGATTAAGCTTCTTGAGTACAACTAGCTATCCACACGCGAAGACTCTTGCTCGAGATATCCGAACCGCTAATATAAAGGTGCCGCTAGCCTTTGGAGGCGTCTTTGCTTCGCTAAACGCTAAAGAAATCAAGACTCAGTGTCCTGATGTCGATTTTATTTGCCGAGGTGATGGTGAAGAGCTTATTCTTGATCTTTTGAAGAACCTTAATAATCTTGCAAGTGTCAAGGGACTTACTTGGACAAAAAACGGCCAAATAATAAATAACCCTGACCGGGAATTAAATTTTGATCTTGATCAATGGCCGTTTCCCGATCGCGAAAGTTTATCTTTAGAGTTTGTAGAAGCTATGCCTCTGGACGTGCCAGTAGTCTTATCAAAAAAACGTTTTACAACTATGCAAACTTCTCGTGGGTGTCCGTGGGCATGTGTATATTGTAACATCCCGATTCTCACCAAGAAAAAGTGGCGTCCCCGTAGTGCGCAACATATTATAAATGAATTAAAACACCTGACTGATCTTGGTTACGGTGCGGTATACTTCGTTGACGACAATTTTCTTCTACAACCTGAACGGATCGAGGAAATCTGTAAAGGCATTCAAGACAATAACCTTACAATTGAATGGGGTTGTGAAGGACGAGTCGATTCAACAGCACAACATCTTTTCCCGACCATGGTTAAGGCAAACTGTAAATCAATGATGTTTGGTATAGAAAGCGGTAGCCAAAATGTTCTTAATCGGTTGAACAAAAAGCAGACACTAGCAAAAATTAAGAGTGCTGTCATTGATTCCAAACGCGCAGGCATTGAACGCGTACACGGTTTTTTTGTTGTTGGTACTCCCGATGAAAAGATTGAAGATATAAAAGCAACTTTTGACTTTGCATCAAAGCTTCCGCTGGATACTTTTAACTTCAATCGCCTGTGTGTCTACCGTACCACACCGCTTTGGGATGAATATACGAAACGAGGTTTGATAGATGACAAGGCTGATTGGTATAAATACTTCAAATGTTCTGATATCGATCCTACCTGCCTTCCCAGTGAGGTAATTAACAAGCAGCGTAAGATTGGTTTTTGTCGTCTTTTTATCCACAAGATAATTTACTTCCCTATTCAAACCATACGATTGCTATATCTCTTCACACGCTATATGAAGTTTCGTTCTATTTTCTATATAATTGTAAAACCTTTCCTAAAAAGCAAGCCTGAATCAAAATAATACCTTAATATTCTCAACATGATTCTCCAGTCTTTACCTCTGTATGTTTCGATAGGAAAGAAGACGTCTACGACTTATCCGTGAATAGTGAATCGTATCTCGATTGATGTAAATATTTAACAAACACCTTCAACGAAATACGAGATACGAGATGCGAATAACGTGTAAAGTTATATTGCAAAAGGACACTTCGTGTCGTATACTTTTTGCATGGGGTGACTATATGTCGCTTCCTAATTTTTTGAATTGATTGTAAAGTAAAATAAGGGTTATAGTTGACAATAGGAGATTAATATGAATATTGCCCAGTTGGCTGAACAGATTGTAGTAGGAGAATCTGTCACACAGGATGAAATATCATGCTTAGTAAGTGAAGTAGATTTGTATGATCTTATGTATTGGGCTCATAAGATAAAATTGCATTTTAAAGGTAATGTTGTATCTCTTTGTTCGGTTTTTAACGCAAAAAGCGGGGCATGTAAAGAAGATTGCAAGTTTTGTGCTCAATCAGTGCATCATAACGTATCATTTGAACAGTATCCGTTAAAAAATGGCAGTGAATCTTTGAATGCATGTAAAGATGCTGAGCACAGTGGAGCCAATAGATTTGGCTTTGTCACAAGTGGCGGAGCACTTACCGATCGGGATTTTGAAGAGATATGCAAAATGATAAAAGCTACTCCTCAGGAGCGTCTTGATGTCTGTGCATCATTAGGTATTCTTACGAAGATTCAGACCTTAAAATTAAAAGAGATGGGCGTGAAAAGGGTTCATCATAATCTTGAGACATCGAGAAGTTTCTTTCCTCGCATATGTTCCACTCATGACTATGATCAGCGTGTTGAAACCGTGCGAATTGTTAAACGTGCAGGCATGGAAATATGCTGCGGAGGAATTTTTGGACTCGGTGAATCATGGGAAGACAGAATAGAGTTAGCTGTTATATTACGGGATTTGCAAGTTGATGCAGTGCCGCTAAATTTTCTTAATCCGATTAAGGGTACACCTTTAGGGGGTACGTCGCCGTTACATCCCTTAGAAATATTGAGAATTATCAGTATCTATAGATTTATTATGCCATCTGCCGATATTAGTATCTGTGGTGGAAGAGAAAAAAACTTGAGGGATATGCAAAGCTGGATATTTTATGCTGGTGCGAATGGGGCAATGATAGGCAATTATCTGACAACACAGGGAAGGCCACCTGCTGATGATTGGCAGATGATATCTGATTGTGGGTTAACCTGTGGTTCTTCTTTGGATAAAGTATCCGTATAGGTAGGATGTAAAGGAATATATTTTGGAAACAAAACGTATTGTTCTTATAACCGGAAGTTCACGAGGAATTGGGCGTGCACTTGCGCTAAAATGTGCCGTATGTGGCGACACGGTTATTATTAATTATCAACATGATGATGAGGCGGCTCAAGCGGTGCTTCGGAAAGTAAAAAAAAGCGGTGGTGATGGAATTGTTGTGCGCGGGAATGTTGCTCGTGCATATGATGTGAAAAATCTTTTTAAGGTAATTAAGAACACGTACGGTAAACTTGATGTAGTTATAAATAATGCCGGTGTGACAAGTAAAAAACATGTTATTTCAATGACCAGCGATGAGTTTGACCGGGTGATTTCAATAAATCTTAAAGGGACATTTCTTATTATGAAAGAGGCATTACGCCTCATGATTGCCCAAAGGGCCGGGCATGTTATCAATATTTCTTCATTTGTGGGGGTAAAGGGATCTTCAGGACAGTCGCATTATGCTGCGAGTAAAGCAGCAGTGATTGGTCTCTCGAAATCTGCAGCACAAGAATATGGCAAATATAACATAAAGGTCAATGTTGTTTTGCCTGGATTGCTTAAGACGGATATGGGGCTCGATAATACCCATATGTATTTAGAAAAGACAATAAATGATAACTGTTTAGAACGGTTATCTGATCTTGATGAAATAGCGGAAAGTGTCTATGAATTATCAGGAAAAAACAATATATCTGGTCAGGTATATAATTTAGACAGTCGGATACTATGAAAAGAAAAGTTGTTGTTACCGGTATAGGATTGGTTACCCCATTAGGAGGTGCTCCAGATGTTTTTTGGAGACACATATCATCGGGAAAAACTGCTGTAGGGATTTTATCAGGTGACAGACAAAAATATTATGTTTCTGTTGGCGCTGAAGTAAAAGAAAAGATTCCGGATGCGTATCGTTTGTATAATCGTAATGTGCAATTTGCGCTTATGGCTGCTTTTCGCGCACTGGACGATGCTAAACTCAATGAGAATATCTATAAAGAAGAAATATGCGGCACGGTTGTTAGTTCAAGTAAAATCAATGTTCATATCGCTGAGCGATTTCAGAGTGCAGTAAGGGAGGGAAGTTTTGATAGGTGTAGCCTTGATGCCTGTTATCCGGGGAATGCGATTGCACGAGAATGTGGTCTTAATGGGCCGGTCCTCCATATAGCCTCAGCGTGTGCCACGGGAATACACTCGATTATACAGGGTATGCGTATGATTGAGTTTGGAGATGCTGATATTGTTCTAGCGGGAGCGTCTGAAGCATCACTGTCAGATTTTATAATGGCAGGGTTTAAGAAGATGGGGGTGCTGGCACAACCATGCTCACATAATGAGACAATTTTTAAACCGTATGATAAAAATCGATCCGGATTTGTAATTGGTGAGGGGGCTGGTGTTGTTGTATTAGAATCTATGGATCATGCTAAAAAAAGAAATGCCGCTATGTATGGGCACATTACGTCGGGAGTTATGTCAAATGATGCTCATCATATCACATCATTTGATTGCAATGCACGGCAGATTGCGCATTCTATTCGAAAAGCTTTGCATGAGTCAGCATTGGGTGCTGTAGATTATGTAAATTGTCATGGGACAGCAACAGAGAAAAATGATACAATAGAGACCAGAGGAATAAAGGATGGGTTTGGCTGCTCAGTGAATGGAGTCTCACTTTCCTCAACAAAACCAATGACGGGACATTTGCTTGGTGCAAGTGGAAGTGTTGAATTAATTTTATCACTTTTGGCTATGAAGAATAATTATGTGCCGCCAACAATAAATCTCGTGGATCCTGATCCGGAGTGTGATTTGGACTATACGGCGCTGAGAGGGGTGCAAAAAGACATTGCGAGTGTTATGAGTTTGTCGTATGGTTTTGGGGGACATATTGGGGCGATTATTGCCCGAAAAATATAAAATAACATATAAAGAGGTATTGTATGAAGAAATTGTCTTTTCTTACGAAGGAGCTTGAAGAATTAGAGAAAAGTGGTTTGTATAGACGTTTGCGTATTATTTCTTCAAGTCAGGAAGCGCAAGTTATTATTGGAAAAAAGAAATATCTTTCTTTTAGCTCAAATAATTATCTTGGACTTGCCACTCACCAGAGGGTGAAAGACGCTGCCATTGAGGCAATCAAAAAATATGGCTGCGGAGCGGCTTCATCACGTCTTATTTCTGGAACGATGGAGCTTCATGATCAGCTGGAAAAAAGAATAGCTCTTTTTGAGGGGAAAGAAGCGGCGATTTTGTATCCTACGGGCTATACCGCCAATGTGGGAACAATTACATCTCTCGTTGATGAAAATGATGTCATTCTCCTCGATAGATTAAATCATGCAAGCATTATTGATGCCGCCAGATTATCAAAAGCAAAGATTGCAGTCTATCCTCATTGTGATCCCGCAAAACTTAATGCTGCTTTAAAAAGATATTCTAAACATCGCAGAAAATTGGTGATTACCGATTCAGTGTTCAGTATGGATGGCGATCTTGCACCGCTACCGCAGATTATCGAAGTTGCAAAAAAACACGATGCTATTATTATGATAGATGAAGCACATGCAACAGGTGTATTGGGAGAAAACGGTCGAGGGGCAAGCGAATACTTTAGGGTAGAGGACACCATTGATATAAAAATGGGGACACTCAGTAAAGCGGTAGGAGGATTAGGCGGGTTTGTTGTAGGATCAAGTGATTTAATAGAATTCTTGCGAAATAAAGCGCGCAGTTTTATTTATACAACGGCTCTTCCTCCGGCTGTATGCGCTGCTTCAATTGAAGCGCTTAATATTATTGAAGATGATCCCGAACGGAGACAAAAATATTGGGACATGGTGACTTATATACGCAATGGTCTTAAATCTATGGGGTATAATACGGGAGCTTCATCTACACAAATAATACCTGTTATTATTGGTGATGAGAAGAAAACAATGGAAATATCAAAATTTCTATACGAAAATAATATTCTAGCGCCGGGGATACGATATCCTACTGTTCCTAAGAATGAAGCGCGTGTGCGACTCACTATGATGGCAACACATTCTCAAGAGGATATTATTAAACTCTTAAGTGCATTCGAGAAAATTAAACAAAAATTTTATTCGTAATATGAACAAGTATGTAATAAGGGTGAATATATGACAACGCAAAATCGTCTATTAGAATTTGAAGATAAACGCTATGTATGGCATCCGTTTACGCAGATGGAGGACTACGAGCATGAAATCCCGCTTATTGTAAAAGAAGGCAGTGGTGTGCATCTATGGGATATTTATGGGAGAAGGTATATTGATGGAGTGTCTTCATTGTGGGTTAATGTGCATGGACATAGAAAAAAAGAGATTGATAGGGCAATTATCGATCAATTAAAACTGATCGCGCACTCAACTCTTTTAGGGCTCTCAAATATTCCTGCCATTACGTTAGCGAAACGGTTAGTGGAAATCACCCCGGAGGGGCTAGAAAAGGTATTTTATTCAGACAGTGGTTCAGAAGGAGTTGAAATCGCTTTAAAGATAGCTCTACAATACTGGAGGCAGATTGATGACACTTCCGGCAAAAAAACAAAATTCATCTCATTTGAAAACGCGTACCACGGAGATACTGTAGGTGCGGTGAGTGTCGGAAAGATCCCTCTCTTTCATGGCATTTACAAACCACTATTGTTCGATACCATTACCACGCCTTCACCTTATTGTTATCGATGTTCGTATGGAAACACCAAAGAGGAGTGCGGTGGAGAGTGCCTAAAACGTTTAGAAGAAATTTTAAAAAACGAGTCTGAAACTGTTGCCGGTCTTATTGTAGAACCCCTTGTGCAAGGTGCTAGCGGTATGCTGAAAGCGCCAAAAACTTTTCTGTCTCAAATCAGGGCGCTGTGCAGTAAATACAATGTACTCATGATCGCTGATGAGGTTGCAACAGGTTTTGGCCGAACAGGAAAAATGTGGGCATGTGAACATGAAGATGTTTCGCCCGATATTATGATTATAGCAAAAGGGCTTACCGGAGGGTATTTGCCTCTTGCAGCGACGCTCACCACTCAAGAGATATATAACGCTTTTTGTGGAGAGTATGGTCAAAAGAAAACGTTTTACCATGGCCATACCTATACAGGAAACCAACTTTGCTGTGCTGCTGCACTGGCAAATCTTGATGTATTTAAAAATGAGCATGTTGTTGAAAAATTGTTTCCGAAGATTAAGGCCTTGAGAAAAGGGTTAATGCGTTTTGCAAAATTGAGACATGTTGGCGATGTCAGGTTATGTGGTTTTATGGTTGGGATAGAGTTAGTTAAAGACAAAAAAACAAAAGAATCATTTTTAATGGAAGAAAAAATGGGCCATAACGTTATTATGGAGGCGAGAAAAAATCGTGTTATTTTAAGGCCGTTAGGGGATGTTATCGTTTTGATGCCTCCTTTATCGATTACCTTAAGTGAACTAAAAGACCTTCTTGATGTAACATATAATGCAATAAACAAGGTGACAAAATCTTCATAAGATAGGACATCCTGTTTCCTCTCTTCGTTATCTTTCATTGTAAGGAACCCCATATATGCATAAAGGGATATTTGCAACAGGTACAGATACTGATATCGGGAAAACATTTGTATCGGGACTTATTGCGCAGGCTTTTCTGAGAAGAAATATAAGAACGATCGTAGTAAAACCGATTGCAACAGGTGGACGGAAACTAAAAGGTCAATGCATATCTCCTGATACACTATACTTAAAAAAGAAACTCAACCTACCTCAACAACAAAATGAATTAAACCCTGTTTGTTTTTCTGCGCCCCTTGCCCCTCTTTCGGCATCCCGTATTGAAAAGAAAACGATCAATATTAAAAACGTGTTAAAAAGCGTAGAGCATGCTGCACAGAATTATGACCAGATCATAGTTGAAGGTATTGGAGGAGTGTCTGTTCCAATAACGAAAGACTATTTTGTAAGTAATCTCATAAAAGATATTGGTTTTCCAGTCATTATTGTTGCCCGATCGAGCTTAGGAACAATTAATCATACACTGCTTACCATTAATGAGCTCGAACGTCGCGGTATAAGTATTCTTGGTGTTATATATAATGATTGTACAAGGACAAAGAAAGGGTTGGCTCAGAAGACAAGCCCACGCATTATTTCTGAATGTTCCAAGGTTCCGATCTTGGGAGAAATCCCGTATGTATCTGAAAAAGATACGAAAGGATATAATGCTCTTGCTGATATGCTCTACACTAAGATTATGAGAAGATTACGTGTTCTAGATAGCGTTTAGCGCTTAGCGTATAGTTAAAAACTAAAGCAAAATCTAAACGCTATCCGCTATAATTGAGTTACGCTGGAAGCGTTAAATCACTCTTCGTAAGTATAGGATAATAGGGAATACCTTTTTCCTCAAAAAGTTCCTGTCCGCCTTGCTCACGGTCGAGAAGTGCAAGAACCTTTTTGACGGTACAGTTATTTTCCTGGAGAATCTCTATTGCTTTAAGTACCGATCCCCCTGTAGTGATAACATCCTCAATAACGGCAACTTCTGTCCCGGGTGCTACTGGCCCTTCTATCATTTTCATTGTGCCGTGTTGTTTTATTTCTTTTCGCACGATAAAACCGGCCATAGGGATGTTTCGATTATGACATTCATATAATAGTGCACCGACAAATGGATCTGCCCCCATGGTGGGGCCTCCTACCGCTTGCACATCTGTTAATAGATCCGCAAAAAGTTTTGCGATTATGACGATGCCATCACTACTCAGTGTCGTCTGTTTTCCGTCCACGTAATAATTGCTCTTTTTTCCAGATGCAAGCGTTACGTTTTTAATAATGACGGATTTGTTCTGAACAATGGATAGTAGTTTGCTTTTTAGTTCATCATTATACTGTATCATGCACGCCTCCAAGTTGGTCGTATTATTACTTCTCAATACCGCACTCTTTTTTTACCAGAACTTTATAATAATAACAATCATTTTATCATGATATGGGGATAGTATCATTTCACAATCCCTATGGATATATTTTTATTAAAGAGAGTGTTGTAAATATAATAATGTTTGTTGTATACTGCTGATATGAAATGTGAGCATGTTCGACATAGTGTGGTATGTGTGCTAATCGTTGTGCTGGTGGGTATGGGTGCAGGATGCAGTACATCAAAAAAACAGGCGCAAAACAATATTGTGCGGGATCCTAACTTTAAAGGTTTTTATTGTCAAGAATGCATGCAGGGAATAGTAATAGAAGAATAATTACACAGATTACGGTTGCTCTTGTTTTATCGTTAGTATTAATAAATAGTATTATCTATTTTGTTGTTACGAGACAAACCAGGGAATCGCTCATCAATGAAGCCGTTAGCGAAGCGCGTTTTTACGCCAGCGTGCTGAAACCGCGTATTATTAGTGAAATGACCTCTCATACTGCATCTTATGTACATCAGACTTTAAGAAATGTCTATAGTAAAGGGAGGATCAAATCTCTTTCCTTGTATAACAAAAAGGGAAAACTGATTTTTACCAGCGATCCAACACCGAGGGAAAACGCAGTTACTGAAAGTGGTGTGAGCACAGTCTTAACCTCAGGAAAGGAAGAAGTCACGTTTTTGCATAACCATTCAAACCTTTATGTGTACCAACCGTTACGGATGAAAGAATATGGGCTATATGGCGTGCTTTCGATAGGGATAAAAGGTATACGTGCAGTTGAGCGTTCATATGAGAAGGCACTTTCTTTTATGGCGATTGCAACAGCGATCATTCTCTGCATTGCGCTTGTCATATATTTTGTTGTTAAATATTTTTTAATTGATGCAGCTGATAAAATGTCAGCGCAAGTATATCGACTTGAAACCGAAGAGAATATTGCTCAAGAAACCGATTATCATCGTTTTGGATATTTTTTTAATGTTACGTTTCGCATATCTCATCTGGTGAAAGATTTGAGGCAAGAAATAGAAACGTTAAAAGTGAAAATCCGCGACTATAAAAAAGTGACTGCTCAACAAAAGGAATTTTTGAACGCCGCATGTAAAGAATTTATCCCGAAATCTTTTCGGCATTCAAAACTGGATGCTGAAGTGAAGTATATTCCTTATAGTGATTCTCATGCGGATTTTGCCTATATTTATCCATCAGAAGAGTACGTGTATATGGTGATGGGGCATACGGGGAGAGAAGGCTATGAATCAATCGCTGCAATAAATATTATCGGGAACATTATAAAAGAATGCTTACATAAGAAACGATTGCCGAATGATATGTATGATGAAATTGTAAAAGGCGTAAAAGAAAATATTGAGGAAGCATTGTTTTCGTTGCTTGTTGTGGTTATTGACCATAATACAAATTCATTGAGGCATTATGGAAATATGGCGCATCCGCTTATATTGTGGAAAAAGAGCGATAAGAGTTTCATGCTTCTTAAACCTAAAGGGGCTTCTGGAGTGATTGACAGTGCTGAGGTAGAAGGTTCTCTCGTAGGTCGCGCTGCGCTGTCTTCCGGCGATAAAATTATTATGTGCAATCAAAACCTTATCAATATAAAAGATATTCTCGGTAAGCGTTTAGGGGTGGAAACTCTTATGGATATGTTGTTAAAAAACATTGAATCTTCTTCCATGAATCTTAAAGATATTCTTTCATTAGAATTGCAGAAATACTGTGAAAATAATGCTGGCAGTGACATTTTCTTTATTATTGCAGAGTATAAAGGAATAGAGATATATCCGCATAATAAAGAGAAAGAACCATTGGGTTTGAACGTTTGATTGTAACCTCCTGACGAATATGGGGAAAAGTGAAAGCGGTTATTGTAATTCCTACCTATAATGAATCTGATAATATTGCTGAACTTATCAATGATATTGGTAAGCTGCACATTGATTGCGATATACTTGTTGTTGATGACAGTTCCCCTGATGGTACAGCGCACATTGTAAGAGAAATAGCGGAGCGCAATCCTCGTGTGCATGTTATGATAAGAAGTCATGATAAAGGAAGAGGATATGCTGGCAGGGATGGGTTTATAAAAGCGATCAAGATGCAGCCGGAGTTTATCATTGAAATGGACGCGGATTTTTCACATAATCCAAAATATATTCCGTCTTTGCTTCGAGAATGCATCCACGCAGATGTTGTTATTGGTTCACGTGCCGTGCCTAACGGAAAAGAAATTGGTAGAGGCATAGCTCGTCAAGTTGTTACAAAATGTGCTCAGATCATTATTCGAGTGCTTCTTAATGTACCTGTTCGTGATTGCACGTCTGGGTATCGCTGTTTTAAAAGGAGCGTGTTAGAGAGAATTGGTGTTGATTCTTTAATCTCGAGTGGCCCATCGATAGTTGAAGAAGTGCTTTTGCGGTGCAGTCATATAGGCGTCACATTTAAGGAAATACCGATTATCTTTGAGGATAGAAAAAAAGGACAGTCAAATCTTACCCCGATAAAATTGCTGCACACATTGTGGATGATAATTATATTTCGTTTTGGTGGCAAATCAAAGAATGTGTCGTGAACACCGTAAGAGGCAGTCTCTTCTGGGATATTATTTTAGTGCTGCTTCTGCATATGAGCGGACGAGCGGGCTTGCATCATTTAATGCGGTCTTATAATAGGTAAGAGAAGACGCATCATTAAATTTAGTCAAGGCTTCAATTGCATTTGCCCGAGCGAGTTCGTACGGATCACCAAGCATACTAACGATTTGTTCGGTAAAATTAAGTGCACCCAGTTTTCCGAGAGAAAATATTGCGCATGCGCGGATCCATCCATAATGAGATTTGAGGAGTTCCGCAACAAGCTTTTTGCATTTCTTTTCATCTAGATCAGGCGGGGGCATTGTTGTTGCTTCTTCGATGATTGGAATGATTTCTTTTAAGATATCTTTTTCACCTATTTGCTCAAGGGCTTCAAGAGCGTTAGCACGGTAGAAGCGGTTCGGGTGACTGAGGTTTCGTACAATAGATTTAATTGACTGAGTATTTCCTCCCAAAAGGGCTATAATGCTGATAATATTTTCTTTCGCTTCAGTTATTTGATCCTTGAGAGAATCAATTAAGATCAAAACGCTATTTTTTACAGGCATAGTTTCGAAGGCACTTATATAAAACTCATTTTGTTTAATTGTTTTAATCTCTTCAAAAGCAGTGTGCTTCAGAATTGATTTGATGTTTTTGTCTGTTGATACTGCAACTGCTTTAATGAGGAACTTTCTTTCATACACATCCTTGTTTTGCAATTCTTCCACAATGTGTTGTTGGCCAATGGTTCCGAGAAGCATAAGTGATTGTGTTGCGGTATCTTTAATTGTGCTGGTTGTCTTTGAGCGTAAAATAGAGATGAGGATTTTCGCTGATCGTACGCAATGGATATTTCCCAGTGACAGGATTGCTCTTTGTTTGATTTTTTGTTCTGAAGAATGAAGCCCTTCTTCAAAATAGGAGAGGTAATCTTCTTTTTTTATTTCTCCAAATGCGTAGAGTGATGATATTTTTTCTTCTTCAGAGCCATTTTTAAACATGGTATCTAATGTGCGTATCGCATTTTCATAGTGTTCGGTCATTGTAAGCTGAAAGATTATTATTGCTGCATTTGCACGTACTCTATGGTCAGTATCATTTAGCCTCTCTGGAATGAGGCTGTAAAATTGCGGTACATTAAGTAGTGCAAGCGCCTCTATTGTGTTGGCTCTGATCCGCGCATTACTGTCAGAAATAGATTTTTTAATGATGCTCGCAGCTTGTGTTCCGCCGAGCTTTCCAAGTACTTTGATGATGGAGGCTTTTACTCGCGGATTATCTTCATTCTCATACATTTTAGAAAGAGGGGTTTGGGCGGTCGTATTGTTAATCGCACCGATAATATCAACAATAAAGCAGCGAATATTAAAGTCTTTATCATCGAGCGCTTGATATAATTTTTTAAATATTTCTTTTTCACCTAATTTGCCGAATAAACCGGCAAATGATTCGAGTTGACTGTAATCTTTCGCTTCAAACATTGAGAGCACAGACTGAATATATGCTTTTTTTAACCGCAGAGAATTGAGTATGTATAATATGGAAAAGAATATTGAAATTCCACATATAACAAAAGGGCTTAAGCCTTTTATCGCAAGGATCGCAATGCCGATTAAAAAAACACCTATTGGTTGAACAAGACTCTCAGTGAATGTTTTTGCCCTTCCACGCCTTTCTTTAGATATAGGGTTGTAGAGCAGGTTATACGAGAGACGATAAATAGAACTTGAAGTCACTTTTTGTCCCATGCGAGTTAATATTGTAGAAAGGAACGGTTGAATGGGTACTCTGCCGCCCATGCCAAAGAGAGTAAGCATAATGCTGCTAAAACCAAAGGTTAAAACCGAGGGAAGTATTAGCTGTGAATTAGCAACACCAATAGCGTTTAGAAACCGTTGCGCAAGAAAAAACTGGAAAAGAAGTGCAACAGAGATGCAAATACCGTCAAACATACCGTAAAAAGCGGTAAGCTGATCAGTTTTAATAACGCCATTGTGAGTAAAATGATTGCTTGCCGCGAGATTGAATTGGAAATCGAGAAGATATATTAAAGAAGAGTATAAGATAAAAGATATACAAATATATTTAAGTAAAGGAGTATCTTTCAATATACCTATATCCATGTGTATACGCTGCATTTTAGATATTCCGGCTGCTTTCCTTTTGCCTTGTACATTAAAAGCGATTTCTTTTGGGAAAATTGCTTTAATAATCAGAATGATTATGATGGTGGAAACAAGTGCCGCTGCAGAGATGAGAAGCAAATTAGATGTTTTCATATATTGCACAAGGACTCTTGTTCCAAATGCGCCGAGCATTCCACCCACAAGAGACCATCCAATAATAAGCGGAAAGACTCTTTTTGCTTGTCGTGTATCACACAGGTCAGATGCAATAAGCCAGAATTCAAGGAAAAGAATGGTGTCAATAATATAGGAGACAATATAGAGAAAGTAATAAATCCATGAGTGACCGCAGCGTATTATCACGTACGAAAACAAAATAAATATGGTTAAAAGTGTAACGGTGATAATGTACACTTTGTGCCGTTGCAATTTATCAATAAAAGGAATAAGAATCAGACCGCTCACAACGAGAGCGATCGCGCAGCCCATGTAGGTAATAGGTAGGTTCTCAGCGCCAATGTTAGAGACAAAAAGAGAGTTGCTTATGGTTTTTAAGCTGACAATAACACAGCAAATGGAAACAATGAAGAGTTGGAGCGTTAGTAATGGTTTCCAGTCTTCATCATGTATTTTTAATAAACTTGCTGCGTATGATTTTATACGGTTCATAGTATAATCTTTACAATAACAGTGTCGAAGATTTTATCCGCCTTCAAGCTCTTCGATCCATTTAAGAACTTGTTTGAGGTCAGGGGCATCTGGATTATATTCAAGATATTTCCAGAAATGTGTTATCGCATTTGTCTTATCTCCCAAAAGCGGGGAAACGATTCCAAGTCCGTAATGTGCTTCGGCAAATTCCGGGTCAAGGTCAAGCGCGTCCTCAAAAGCGGTACGCGCATCTTCATATTCGCCGAGCTGTACGAGTGCGAGTCCAAGTCCTTGGTATGCATCAGCATAATCAGGATTGATGTTGAGCGCTTGAGTGTAATGTTCTTTTGCCGCTTGAAAATCACCGTTGTCAAATGCTTCTACCCCTTCGTTGTAGAAGGAGACTTCTTGACTGCGGGCAGCGTTCTTCTCCTTGAGTTGAGCTATCCAGCCTTTGACTTTAGGGATATCGTCAGCCTTTGGAGCGAGTTCAATGTAGCGTTCAAAATGATATACCGCTTTCTTTTCATCGTTTCGGGTAATTGGGTAAACAATGCCGAGTCCATAATGTGCTTCAGGCCGGTAGGGATCAATAAGTAACGCTTCTTGAAACGCATAAAGAGCGCCTTCAAATTTTTTCAGTTTTATGTTCACTAGCCCGAGCCCTTCGTATGCAGGTGCATAGTGAGGATTTCTATCAAGCGCTTTTTTATACATCTTCCGCGCTTCACTGTATTTTTTTTGGTGGTCAAGATCAACAGCTTTGTTGTATGTGTCGATAAGTACCTGGTCGCGTTTAACATCGCCCATACGTTTTAATTTGCGTATCCATTGTTTGACTTTTTTCATTTTTTTCGGGTCAGGTGGCGCAAAAGAGTCAACAGTCATATATAGTTTAAAATGCTCAAGCGCTTTTTCGCTGTTGTGTTCGACAAGTGGGTAAACGATCCCAAGATAATAATGGGTTTCCCGGTCATATTTATCGAGATAATAAGCTTCTTTGAGCGCCTTGAGGGCATTTTTATGGAGGCCTTTTTTTACATATACTCTTCCGATGCATCGATGCGCTTTTGCGAAATCAGGGGACACAAGTGTGGCGTGGTAGTAAGCGTTAATTGCTTTACCGTATTTTTGTTTTGCTTCATTTTTGACGCCGCTTTTGTAAAATCTATCTGCGTGTTCGGTGTCTGCATCGAAGCATGCCCCTGAAAAAGCATACACAAATGAGAGCAAAATAGTCGATATGAATATACATGCGTTATGTATGTGTGTTTTCATTGCTTGTACTCCTTTTTTAGAGATTCTTCTGTGATAATAACTGGATTTCTTTGTTTGTATCGCGTAGTCTTTGGCTAAAAACCTTGAATATCTCAAATGCTATTTCAGGATATTCATTCACTACTTGTCTAAAATTCTCTTTATCGACAGTCAGAAGTATTGAGTCGTCATCTGCACGCGCAGAGGCGGAGCGGGGAGAATTATCCAGTATTGCCATCTCACCAAAATAGCATTGTTCTTTGAGGTGTGCGAGGGTCTTTTCGCTACCATCTTCTAATGCTTTGAATATGGCAACACTCCCTTTTTTTATTATATAGAGCACATCGCCGATATCACTTTCATTAAAAATAACGGTTCCTGCCTCATATACGTTTTCGACTGCTATGTCCGCAATTCTTTTTAGACCTTCTCCGTGTATGTTGGAGAAGAGAGGAACCCGTTTTAAGAACAATATGGTTTCCATTAAGGATATCATCGCACTGCTCCTTTTAATTCCCCTCGTTATGATGATAAGTTTTAGTCAACCATTCTAAGGGGAGTTTACTGTATATGTTATGACGATAATATACTGAAAGGTGTTTCATGTAAAGACAGATTATTTTTCTAAACACGGTTTTCGGTGTGGGTTGGAAGGATAGTAGTGTTTATTGAGCGTTTAGCATTTAGCGTTTAGATTTTGTTTTAATTTTTTAACTATACGCTATTCGCTAGTAAAAGATTCTTGACAATTTTCTCTGTATTGGTAAAGTATACTAAATAGGTGGGAATTATATACTATGCATATAACATATAAAGGTGATTACGCTCTAAAGACCATGTTGTATCTTGCAGATATGTACGACAAAAAAGTCATGTCTATCCAGGAACTTGCAAAAAAAGGAGATATGCCGATAAAGTTTTTAGAGCAAGTGCTGCAGCTTTTGAAGAGAGGCGGTTTTGTTGTCAGTAAAAGAGGAACTAAAGGTGGGTATTATTTGGCACGGGCACCGGAAAAAATAACCTTGGGCGAGCTCATTCGGTTTATTGACGGACCCATAGAACCTATTGCTTGTGTTGGTTCGCGGGCTTATGCCGGGTGTGCAGATGTGAACGTCTGTGTTTTGAGGAAAGTAATGATACGGGTTAAGGATGCGGTATCTGATATTGTTGACAATGTTACGTTAAAAGAGTTAATGATAAAATAGAAATTATAAAGGGCTGTCACAGGATTGTTACGAAAATAGGGAGCTATAGAAATGAGTCAAGAATCATCTGGAGTCGTAAAGCAACATCAATTTACATTTGCGCAAGCTCCTGCAGAAATGATTTTGGAGTCCGGTCAGAAGTTAGGATCTATTAAGCTGATATATGAGACATACGGTGAATTGTCACCGGAGAAAGATAATGCAATACTCGTATTTCATGCTCTTTCGGGTGATGCGCATGTTTCCGGTAAGCACCACGAGGACGATAAGAAAGTTGGTTGGTGGGATAGTATGGTGGGGCCAGGCAAGGCGTACGATACAAATAAATATTTTATTATTTGTGCTAACGTTATTGGCGGATGTAAAGGGTCTACAGGACCAAGCTCCATTAACCCTGAGACGGGAAAGCCTTACGGTCTTTCTTTTCCCTTTATTACTCTTAAAGATATGGTGCGTGCTCAAAAACCCCTTATTGATTATCTTGGAGTAAAACAACTTTTAGCAGTTACCGGTGGGTCAATGGGCGGTATGTTGGCTCTTGAGTGGTCTACTTTGTATCCGGAAACAGTGAAATCATGTATAACATATGCGACAGCCGCGTACCAGACGCCTCAAAATATAGCGTTACATGAAGTGGGAAGAAAAGCGATATTTAATGATCCCGAGTGGTTTGACGGTGATTATTATGGAAAAGGCTTTCCCTCGCATGGTTTAGCTGTTGCGCGTATGATCGGGCATATTAGTTATCTTTCCGATATTACGATGAGGGAGAAGTTCGGAAGAAAATTGCAGGGTAAAGATAAATATAGTTATAATTTTTCACCTGAATTTCAGGTCGAAAGTTATTTGCATCACCAGGGTGATGCCTTCACAAAACGGTTTGATGCAAATAGCTATGTGTATATTACTCGTGCAATCGATTACTTTGATCTGGCAGACGGGGCTCCATCATTGCGTGAGCGGTTTGCGCAGTCTACAAATGTAAAATATCTTTTAATGTCTTTCAGTTCAGATTGGTTGTATACGCCATATCAAAGCGAAGAAATTGTTCGTGCCTTGAAAGCAAATAGTATTGATGTTACGTACTATAATATTAATACGACGTATGGGCATGACGCATTCTTAATTGATAATAAAAAGTTAAATCCGATAGTAAGTACTTTTTTGTCTCATAGGGCAAAAAAGAAAAAACGCCTATAGTATATATAATGCTAAAAACATTGAGGAATCATGTTAAGAAAAGAGTTTGATTTTATAGCAAGCATAGTTTCTCCTGGTGCTCGGGTCTTAGATCTCGGGTGTGGGGACGGAACGCTATTAGAAAAACTTGTCAAAGAAAAGGACGTTATTGCTCAGGGTGTTGAAATTTCTGAGACACTTGTTCACGAGTGTATTATGAAAGATCTCTCAGTGCTGCATTTTGATATTGATCAAGGTCTTATTGATTATAGGGATAATAGCTTTGATTATGTTGTTATTAATCAGACTCTTCAGGCTGTTAATAATCCGAAGCTGGTTATTGATGATGCGCTTAGGGTTGGACGAAATGTTATTATAGGATTTCCAAATTTTGCCTTTTGGTCAATACGGTGGAATCTAGCTATTAATGGCCGCATACATAATACGCCCGGTTTTCCTTATAAGTGGTACGATAAAGCTAATATTCATACATTAACGGTCAGAGACTTTATTGTGTACTGTAAGGAAGAGCATATCAATATATCTCACAAGTTTTTTGTCAGCAGGGCATCGTTTTTGAGTAATCTATTTTCAAGCCTATTTTCTGAAGTAGCCATCTTCTGTATATCCAAAAAAACTCAATAAATGCCTAAAAATTGGGCGCATTGCCAATTAATTACACATAATTATATTGTTTTGCGTAATGTGATTATGTATGTAACATTCATTTATAAAACCACTTAGGTTTTTTTATTTATCAGGGTGTTTTTGGCATCAATATTGCATGTATATATTGGCTTTTTGTTAGTGTTTGTTGTTGGTTAGTGTAAGAATCTGAGGGATAATGGTTAAAATAATAATTGGTGTTGTTTTAGGTGGGCTTATCGGGTTTGCTATCGGTTATTTCGGTAAGTGTGCAAGCGGCACCTGTCCTCTTACAAGTAATCCTATCGTAAGTACAATAATCGGTGTTGTTGTTGGTTTAATAATCACTATCGGAAAATAAGGGTATTATTATGGAAGATTGGAAAACAATAGACGAAGAGACCAATCCTTTAGATGCACTGAAAATTGCATTAGAAATGGAAAAAAAAGTATTCGAGTTCTATAAGAAAGCAATGGAAATAGCAAAATATCCAGGGACTCGTGAGATGTTTAAGTTTCTCATGGATGAGGAAGTAAAGCATAAGAGTATAATCGAAGAAGAGATTAATAAAGATTTCTATAGTGAAATGTAACGGATCGGTAGTTAGGGTAAGTCGGTATACGCATGAGTAAGATTCTTATTATTGGAAATAGTGTTGCAGGAACATATGCTGCGAAAACTATTAATGACATTGATAACACTCAAGAGATAACAATTTTGTCTTGTGAATCATATCCGTTTTATTCACGTCCCCGGTTACCGGAATTTCTTGCCGATAAAATCCCTCTTGAGAAATTATATATTTTTTCACCGGAATTTTATGAAAAACGGGGAATTAATCTCCAGCTAAACACACAAGTAACATCAATCGATGCCGTCTCGCATACGGTTACCACCCAAGACGGTGTATCATACTCTTATGATACGCTATTACTTGCCAATGGCAGCTCTGCGTCTCTTCCTCCGATTGAGGGGATTAGTCAGGACTGGGTATTTTCACTGAGGACTATTGATGATGTGCTCCGAATAAAAGAATATGCCCAAGGGAAAAAGGAAGTCATTGTTATTGGCGGAGGCCTTTTAGGGCTTGAAGCGGCAAACGGGTTGAGGCAGCTTGGCCTTAATGTACGGGTTGTTGAGTTTTTTGACCGACTTCTCCCTCGCCAGATTGATCAGGAAGGTTCAGATATTCTTAAATCTGTATTTGAAGAAATAGGATTTTGTTTTGAATTAGGTGCTGTTACTCAGAAGGTGACAGAAGTTGATGGTGTTAAAAAAGTTATATTAAAAGACGGAAAAACATTTAGTGCAGACTTTGTCCTAGTATCAGCAGGCATAAAGCCAAATATCGATTTGGCCGAGTCTGCAGGTCTTGCTGTTAATAAAGGCATAGTCGTTGATGATTTTATGAAAACCTCAGATAAAGATATTTATGCAGCGGGTGATGTTGCTGAGCATGCCAATAGAATATATGGGATATGGCCGGCAGCTGATGAGCAAGGAAAGGCCGCGGGTGAGAATATTGAGGAAAAAGAAAAAAAGTATACCGGAACGGTCCTTTCAACAAAGCTTAAAGTGCTCGGGATCGATATGGCCTCTCTCGGAGATATTTCAGCGGAGGGTGTCTCAGAGTATAAGCGGGTAGATGCAAGCAGTCGCTTGTATCAGAAACTATTTGTAAAAGATGACTGTATTATCGGTGCAATACTGGTTGGTGATGTAAAAAAAGCATTTTCTTTGCAGGCATACATTAAAGATAAAGTGAATATAAAAGGGTATGAAGAGCGTATTCTTATGCCTGATTTTGATTTAAGGGGTTGAGAAATTAAGTTTCCGTGGTAGGAAAGCAATTTATTAGAGGCAAAAATGCATAAAATAGTCAAAAAGAAACAATTAAATCCCGAAATATGTCTTGTAGAATTTGAAGCCAGGGATTTAGCTCTAGCCGCAAATCCAGGCCAGTTTATGATACTGCGTATTAACGAGACAGGTGAAAGATTCCCGCTAACCGTATATGACATTAATTGTGAAAGGGGAACAGTAACAGTGGTTTGTCAGGCTATCGGTGTAAGTACCAAGAAACTATGCGCGTTAAACGAAGGGGATTCCATTCTTGATGTGGCCGGTCCTTTGGGGAATGCGACAAAGGTTAAAAACATAGGCAAGGTTATATGCGTAGGCGGCGGAGTGGGAACCGCGGAGGCCTACCCTATAGCCAAAGCCATGCGGCGTGAGGGAAATGATGTTACGGTTATAATCGGTTCCAGGACCAAAGATATTATCATATGCGAACAGGAAATAAGGGAGTTTTGCGATAAGGTTTATGTGACAACAGATGATGGATCTTATGGTCGAAAGGGATTTGTTACCGATGTTTTGAGAGAACTTTTACAAAAAGACACTTATGAGATGGTTTTTGCTATTGGTCCTCTTATTATGATGAAGGCGGTATCTGATATGACAAAAGCAAAATCAATAAAGACCCTTGTATCGTTGAATTCAATTATGATAGATGGTACCGGCATGTGCGGTGGATGCAGGATCCAATATAATGGAGAAGTAAAATTTACCTGTGTTGATGGTCCTGAATTTGATGGACACCTTGTGGATTTTGATGATGTTGTGCGCAGACAGCAAAGGTACAAGGGTAAGGAAAAAAATGCCCTAGATCACTATGGAAAGCAATGTCGGATCGGTTTAAAATAAATTAGGTGGTAACAGCATGAGAGAGCAAGACTCAAAAGAACGTATAAAGAATTTTAATGAGGTGCCTTACGGTTATAATGAAGATGAGGCTGTAACGGAAGCTTCGAGATGTTTGCAGTGTAAAAATCCCCCATGTGTTAATGGATGCCCTGCCGAGATCGATATTCCCGCATTTATTAAAGCTATAAGTGAAAGACATTTTGATGACGCTATTTTGATAATAAAAAAGACAAATAATCTACCGGCAGTGTGCGGCAGGGTTTGTCCCCAGGAAGATCAGTGTGAGAAACTGTGTGTTCTTGCAAGAAAAGATACTCCCATTAATATCGGAAATCTTGAAAGATTTGCCGCTGACTGGGAATTTAAAAACAAATCTCAAAGAGGAAACATTTCCGCACAAAAAGACCTCAAAGAAAAAAAAGTTGCTATTATCGGAGCGGGGCCTGCAGGTTTAACCTGTGCCGCGGATCTTGCGAAAATGGGCTATAGCGTAACTATATTTGAGGCTCTTCATAAACCAGGAGGTGTACTTACCTACGGTATTCCTGAATTCCGCCTTCCTAAAGATATTGTTATGAAAGAAGTCGAGGAAATCAAAAAGCTCGGTGTTGATATAAAATACAACTATGTTATCGGTAAGATTAAAACCATAGATAAACTGCGAGAAGAAGGGTTTGGGGCGTTTTTTATATCTACAGGAGCAGGTTTGCCGTATTTTATGGGTTTAGAGGGAGAGAGCCTTAACGGGGTATATTCTGCCAACGAATTTCTTACGCGAGTAAATCTGATGAAGGCCTATAAATTTCCGGAATACGATACACCTATAAATATCGGTAAGAAGGTTGCTGTTGTTGGTGCCGGAAACGTGGCAATGGATTCGGCTAGGTGTGCTTTAAGGCTTGGTGCAGAAAAAGTATATATTGTTTACAGACGTACGGAAGATGAAATGCCCGCAAGAATAGATGAAATACATCACGCCAAAGAAGAAGGCATTGAATTTCACCTGCTTACAAATCCGATTAAAATAATCGGCGATAAAAACGGCGATGTAAAAAAGCTTATTTGTATTAAAAACAAACTTGGCGAACCGGATGAGAGTGGTAGACGGCGTCCTGTGCCCATAGAAGGCGCTGAATTTGAAATGGATATGGATATTGTAATAATAGCAATAGGTAATGGGCCGAATCCGATTTTGTTAGATACTATCAATGGTCTTAAACTAACGCGAAAAGGAACCATTGAAGCGAATAATACAGGGCAGACCAATATTGAAGATATTTTTGCTGGCGGGGATATTGTCACAGGTTCTGCTACTGTTATATCCGCAATGGGGGCAGGAAAAAATAGCGCTAGGGCTATTGATCAATATTTAAAAAGGTAATTTTACAATACTAAAAGAAGACAAAAAGGAGAAATGTATGGCAAATGCAAATAGTTACATAGCAAAAGTAACAGAGATCGTTAAAAAACGTAATCCGGGCGAAAGAGAATTTTATCAAGCGGTGACGGAAGTTTTTGAGTCGCTTGCTCCGGTATTGGAAAATAATAAGAAATATGAAGATGCGTCTATACTAGAACGTATTGTTGAGCCGGAAAGGCAAATCGTGTTTCGTGTGCCCTGGCAGGATGATTTGGGTGGTATTCATGTTAACCGTGGATTCCGGTTCGAATTTAACAGCGCTCTTGGCCCGTACAAAGGCGGATTGCGTTTTCATCCGACAGTCAATGCGAGTGTGCTGAAATTTCTTGGGTTTGAGCAAGTTTTTAAAAACAGTCTGACTACGCTTCCGATGGGCGGGGGTAAGGGAGGATCAGATTTTGATCCCAAAGGCAGGTCGGATAATGAAGTGATGCGATTTTGTCAGTCTTTTATGACTGAGCTTCAGCGTCATATCGGTCCTGATACAGATGTGCCTGCCGGTGATATAGGAGTAGGTGGCCGTGAAATTGGTTTTATGTTCGGACAGTATCGGCGTATTCGTAACGAGTTTACAGGTGTCCTGACAGGTAAGGCACTGAATTGGGGTGGTTCATTGATTCGTCCGGAAGCAACCGGCTATGGGGTGGTTTATTTTGCCGAAGAGATGCTTAAAACACGTGATCATACGTTTAAGGGTAAGACCGTTGTCGTTTCTGGCTCTGGGAATGTCGCCCAGTACACTGTTGAAAAAGTTAACCAACTAGGAGGTAAGGTTGTTACTCTGTCGGATTCTAGCGGAACCATTTACGATCCGGATGGGATAAACGAAGAAAAACTTGCTTTTGTTATGGAGTTAAAGAACATCAAACGTGGCCGCATTAAGGAATACGCGGACAAGTATGGTTGCGAGTACAAGAAAAATGAAAAACCCTGGAGTGTTAAATGTGATTGTGCCTTACCGAGCGCCACGCAAAATGAGATCGATGGTAAAGATGCCCAGACTTTGATTGATAACGGTTGTTATCTAATCAGTGAAGGCGCGAACATGCCGTCAACTCCAGAAGCGATTGAATTGTATCTCAAGAAAAAAATCCTTTATGGTCCAGGTAAGGCGGCTAACGCTGGGGGCGTTGCTACTTCCGGCCTTGAAATGAGTCAAAATTCTCAGCGTCTTGCCTGGTCACGTGAAGAGGTTGATCAGAAACTAAACGCCATCATGATCGATATTCATAAACAGTGTGTAAAGACGGCTGAAAAATATGGCCAGCCGGGCAATTGTGTTATGGGCGCTAACATCGCTGGTTTTGTAAAAGTTGCGGATTCTATGCTGGATCAAGGGGTAATTTAGATCTGTAAATAAAAAGGTAAAAGTTGGCCTCCAGCAGCTTATGGCAGGCAGCAGAAACTTCAATATTGGCACCATAACAAGGAGAGACATTATGGCATTGACTGAAGAAGCTGTTAAGGTTTCTGGAATTCCTTACGTGATGGATGCTTATAGAGAAGAATCGGAAGATATATTGGAGAAAGAAATTACACCTGCATTATTAAATAAATAATTCTCTAAAGAGTAATAAAAGAAAAGGGGCAATGTCTTATTAATGACATTGTCCCTTTTCTTTATATTATCGAAGAATAAAATATATTGAATGAACAGACCTCTCTATATTATAATATACCGCTTAGTGTTGTAGTAAATATCCCAATATTGCAGATTACGATGAATAATATAGAAACGTTGTTTTATCAACAAGGTGTAGCTAATTTGAAATGGTGAAGAAGTCCCCCGATTTATCGGGGTTCTTATCCTACATTTAGGGAATGGATGTAAATTAAAGGAGGCATTATGGCCAATGAAGCAGAGATCTTATCATGTACACCTCTTTATAAGATAATCCCTTATCGTGTATTAAAGTGGACAGTGGTTGTAACCGGTACCTATATCTATTTTACCTGTTTTAGCTGGAATCCGCTTTTTGCGCTTATAATGATACCGATGTTTGCCTATCTTTTCTTTAATGTCGTCGGGCTCGTTATTCATTTCTTTATTTATTTGTTTAGCTCACCGTTTATTTTGACAGAAGACTTCGGGTACATAGAAGAAGGGATTCCCAGTGATTGCAAGGTGGTGTTTTTCCGTCCAATTTTTGCCAGCAATGCCGGTGAGATGGATACAGTCCTTGCCAGTATGGAGCAGGATATAGTAAATAGTCAGGAACCCCACAAAAATTTGAAGTTTATCGTGATAGATAACACCAGAAATGAGGATGTTAAACAGTATACCCGAGTGTGTATTAAGGAGCTGCAAGATAAGCATGGCGAGGATGTAGTATTCTATTTTCATAGAAATGTTAAATGTGACTTTTTTAAAAAAGTCGGTATTTATATGGATGCAATAATGTTTCTTCATCAGGGAGTTACCCGACCATATAATTATATAGATCCTGAATGGAATGAGGTGACAAAAGGAACACGCGATAAGTCATTTCCTTTATGGGATGAAATATTAGGCGATATTAAAGCGCTCGGGATAGATGCTCCAATTGAAGACGTGCTTGCAGGTAAGCACGTAACGGTGAATGAAAACGAACGTATCAAGGTATCGATTGTATGTGACGCTGATAATGTATGGCCACAGGGACAGGTGCGTAAGATAGTTGCGAAAATCATGCATCCATCAAACAGTCATTTGACCATTTTTCAGCCGGCGATAGAACTATCAAACTCTGATGAAAATATTTTTATTAAATGTACTTCGTGGGCACGCCAAATGTACGGATTTGATCTTGTGGCAAAATGGAGACTGTATCACTTCTCACCATTTTTTGGGAAAGGTGCGATGAATGTAGAAAATTATGTTAATGAAATTATTAAAAGCCAGTGGCTTAATCCTGGGAAAGCAGCAAGTCATGATTTTCAGGAAGCATTAAAAGCATGGTCAGTATATGTGGAAGATGTCTATATCATGGAAAAAACATTTTCAAACAAACTCGCGGAATTAACGAGAGGAGCCTTGTGGCAACGTGGTGATCTTGAAACGGTAGAGAACTATATTACGAAGAAATTCGAAGCGGGGAGAAAAAATCATCTCTATGTTCTATTAGGTAACCTCATTAATAATCCAATATATTCCCTGTGGGTTACCGGTACATGTCTTGCGTGGATGATACCTGCTCTTGCTACTACGATATTTCCGCAACGGCTTTTTTTTCTTTTTGCTGGTATCCTCGTTGCATGGGTGGCGGTGCCAATGATCGCGGTACCGGTTATTTCGAAATATAAAGAGAAAACATATGATCCTCCCTGCGATCTTATTTATCAGAAAAATTTCCTAAAGATTTTATCGATTGCGGGAATAGAGCTCGTGATTACAGTTTGTGTGAATATGCTTGATCTTGTGTATAAGACGCAAGCAATTATCCAGAATATTAGAAAACAGGTTTCGGGTAAAGCGTATGTGTGGAAAACAGGTGCGATGAGCGAGCTTGAAACTGCAAATGCCTCACTGCTCCAGATGTATAAGAATCTTTATCTATCAACAATTATTGGTGTAGGATTGGTTCTCGGTACATTTTTTGGTGTGTTCCCATGGATTGTAAGTATATTTATATTTCCGTATACTGCATCATTCTTGCTGGGGCCTTTTGTTATCTGGTATACCGCTAAATCAATTAAGATAGATATATAGGGTAGATCAGAAATGTAACGCTTATGCGAAAGAGGAGCTGAATATGAAACTCAGTTCCTCTTTTTTTTGGAGAGTTTCTTATGAGAGAAAATATTCTACTATTGTGTGCTGTTGAGCTTGAGATGCGGTCTTTAGCTAAGACACTTTCGCTTAAGAGAGCCAATGCACGCTCTTATGAAGGAGTGTATTGCAATAAGAATATACTGTTGCATAAAACCGGGATAGGTAAAAAGAATGCGCGAAAAAATCTTTCTAAGATACTTGTAAAATACCCATGTGAATGCATCATTTCGTCAGGACTTGCCGGTGCTGTATCGCAGAATTTGGATGTAGGGGATATTGTTATACCTCGTGAACTCAGGGAGTATCAAACAAGAGAGAAGATGTTCGTTGATGATTCTTTGTATGCTATAGCAAGCGGCATTATGTCTCAGGGAGCGGTACCTTTATTTGAAGAGGACATTTTGTGTTCCGCGCATAAAGTAGTAGACAGCGAAGATAAAAAAATACTCAGCATTAAAGATCCGGAAGTAAAAGCCGTTGATATGGAATCATTTTACTATGCCAGTGTGGCCCGAGAATACAGTATTCCTTTTATCGCGATACGGGGCATATCTGACAACGCAGAGTATGTTTTTCCAAAAATGGTTACGCTATCTTCAGCATTTAATGCACGAAATAGTATATCTATTCAAGATATTATTTCTTTTCCGGTTGACCTCTTAAGAACAATGAAGTTTGTTAAAAATTGCCGTTTTGCAGCAAAAAATACCGCCATATTTGTTGAATTATTCCTAAGGGGGTTGTGAAATAATAATATCTCCTCACCTCTAAATACTGTGCCGGTACATTATGTCTCACCATGCTCTAAAATAGAGCTCTTCTTTTTCACTATATAATAAACCCTAAAAAAAGCGAACCTAAGTCATTATCAATACGTCTTATATATATGCATGCGATTTAGTGTAACTTGGTATGATATATGCTTATATTGTAAGTAGAGATAGTTAAATAATATCACATACGTAAAAAATAATGAAAGGAGGGTGTATGGTTGAGGGAAAATTGAGGAGGCAGTTGGTTTACCTTATGAGCACGCTTTTTTTATGTGGGAGTATAGTATTGCAGCCGCCTGCGGTAACAGCAAACGATACAACAGTGGAAAATTATGATGCGTTAGAAATTCTTTTAAACATGCAGGAAAGTTATAACAATATTGATGGATATACGGCGGTATTAGTGAAAGGTGAGCCGCTTACAAGTAAGTCTAAGACACCCCAGAAAATATTTTTGAAGTTCAGAAAACCGTTTCATGTATATATGAAATGGATAGAAAGTCCGCATAATGGTCGTGAGATATTGTATCGTAAAGGAGAAGACAACGATAATATCTTTGCAAAACCAGCGGGATTTTTGGGTGCGATACTGAGACTTGTGAAGTTGCCCAGTGACTATAAAAGCGGCGGCTCAAAATATACCATACAGGATGTTGGTATCGGTCGGCTCATCGAAAAGGTGCTCCATGTAACCTTAGAGGCAAAAGAAACTAATGATGTGTATCTAAGCTGTAAGGGGATCACGGTAAGAAACGGCAGAGACGTATACGAGATCGAGCGGGTGATCTCTCAGGAAAATAAGCAGGCGAACAAGCGACTTGTGCTCTACATAGATAAAGAGACCTATTTACCTGTTGAAGCGTATGTGTATAACGGAGAGGGTAAATTAACTGAGTTCTGTATGTATACGGATTTGAAGATCAATCCTGGATTGGTTGACAATGATTTTAATGTGGATAACAAGAAGTATGGTTTTAGGTATCTTTAAAAATTTAGCGTTTAGCTTATAGCGTACAGAAAAAGATAAAAAAGAGGAAAGAGCCTAGGTGACTCTTTCCTCTTTTATTTTGGGAACATTTCCGCTAATATATGAGTCTGAACAAGTGTGAAGGATAGAAGAGCGTATCTTCTAAAACCGGATAAAGCATAAAAAAAGGAGGTGCTTTATGAAAAGAGTAATGAGTATTGCGTTAGCGTCAGCGTTTTTGTTTGGTGTGTTGGGCATGAGTAGTGTATATGCCGATGGCGGCCATGGAAAAGACGGGAAGAAATGTGAAATGATGAAAAAGATCCAGATGATGTTCTATAACAAAAAAGAACTCGGTCTTGATGATAAGCAAATTGAGAAACTGAAAGATATCAAGCACGACAGTATGAAAGAAAAGATCAAGGCAACAGCTGATATGGACATATTGAAAGTCGATATGAAGTCATTGATGCATGCTGATACGCTTGATGCAGATAAGCTCAAATCGCTTGTTTCAAAGAAATATGACATCAAAAAAGATCTAATGATTAAATCTATTGATGCATATGCAAAGGCACTTAATGTGTTAACCCCAGAACAGAAAAAAATCTACAAAGACCTTTGCCATGAGTCATGGAAAGCAAAAATCGGGCATTGGTTCGGTTGTAAAAAATGCGGTGGACACGGTGAAAAAGGCGGCAGATACAAAAAGTAAGAATTAAAGATATATAATGAATAAATAGCTGGCAACATGATCGATATTGAATATAGATTGAGTTGTCAGCTATTTTTCTTCAGCGACAAATTCTTTCCGATATATTCTGATAAATGAAAGCAATGTTGCTATAAGCAGCGGTCCCAGGAAAACCCCGATAATTCCAAAGAAATGTAGTCCTCCTAAAACAGCAAAAAACAGAAGAAGAATAGGTATTTTCGCTGTTTCACTAATGAAATAGGGGCGGATAAGATAATCGACAAGATTTCCCCAGACAAGTCCGTACATAAGGAGGAAAAGACCCTTCCCAAAACCAATATATGCCATTGAGTATAGTGAAAGAGGTACATAGATAAGGCCGGGTCCAATTATGGGAAGAAACGCAAGTATGATTGAAAGTATTCCCCAGAAAAACGCGTAGGGAACACCGACAATAGAGTATCCGATGATCAAAGCTCCACCGACCAGTATACCGCTTGCAGCCATGCCGAGCACAACGCCGCGTGTTGTGTTGTAGAGCGTTTTAAAAATATAGTCTTTATCTTCGGTTTTGAGTGGTAATATTTCTTTTAATTCTGCAAATGTTTTTTCGCCGTCACGAAGCAAGAAAAAGAATGTAAAAATGGTAAACAGCACTGTTACGAAAAATGCAAAGACATTAATGATCATAGCTTTTGTTTGAGAAAAGAGAAAGTTTCCAACGATATTAATGCTGTTCAAGAGGAAATCTCTGACATTTTGTATGGAGATACCGAGTGGGGTAAGTTTGTCCTGAATTATCTGCATTTTACCCTGGTCTTGATAGGCTGCTATTAGATCGCTGAACTCTGGTCCTCTGATGTATTGACTGGCATGCGAATAAAACTCGATACCTTGTGTGATCAGTGTCAGAAAGAAGAGGAAACAGGGTATGATTACGATCACAAGCGCTATCAAGGTCATAATAAGTGCTGATAACGTATTTCTGCCGCGTAACACTTTGGTGAGCCATTTGTGAACAGGGAAGAAAACAAGAGTCAGTATAATTGCCCACATAACCGAATTAAAAAACGGTTTGAACATAAAGAATGTTATAACAAGAAGCAGGATGAGAATAATAAAGAAAAAGATATTTAATATATTCGACCGATTTATCATGCGCATATACTACCATAGCGCATTTCAGATTGCAACAAAGTCTGATACAATTTAGCAAAGATATGGAGTCTCTTATTAATAATCTTTGTTTGGACATCTTATCTAAGTATTTATATAATGCCTATACACAATCGAAAGGAGTATTTATGGCGAAAAGAACTCTTCCAAAAATAAAGACTGTTTCCACAAGGCAATCTGCTCCAAAGACAAAGCGCACGCAGATTGTACATAAGAAAGACATGGATGTAAAAAATCTCTATCAGCTCATGGCTGAAACAGAGAAGACCATACAGGAACTAACGCGCACTCTAGCAGAACTTCCTTCGAGCCGTCATCGAAGTGTTGGCGGTAAAACAAAATTGACTGCAAAAGAACAGCTTGTTGTTCGTGAACTGTCTCACGCTCGGACCCGTGCTCAAAGAATACTGAAATTAATTGAGTTATCTAGCAAATAAGAGGTATTCATGGTGTATTCACGTGTAAAGGTAAGAGTAAAGGTAGCGAAACTACAAATTAATTGAATCATCTAACAAGTAAGAGGTTATTATGTTTTCTCGAAATGTGATAAGAAGGAAAAATGTAGCAAAGCTACTGTGCGTTGGTTTGATCTTTTTTTCTTTTGGTTGTGCTCAGCAAAGATTCAATATTAAGTATGATCCTAATATTCATCCGAAACACTTAAAGGAAGATGCTCCTCTTGTTCTCACGATACCGGGACTGAATATACCCATGGGAGGCGGATTGATACAGGAGTATCAGTTTGGTGACCTTTTTAACCTGCTTGCGGCTGAAGGGGTGCCTGCACGTTCACTAGCATATGACACCAAAGATCATCCATTAACATCTGTTGCAAGTCTCGGGTATCAAGATACTGCAATCGGTGTGACCCGTGTAACGCCATTACTTATTAATGAAGTGCAGTATGAAAATGAGAGAAGGAAAAAACTAGGATTTGGAGCAGTAAAAGAAATAGTTCTTATCACCTACAGTCAAGGGGCTGTCATAGGCTCGGAGATCTATACCCGTATACATATATTGAAAAGCGAGTATAAAATATTTTGCAGGAGATTTGGTCCGGAATGGAAGGCTCTCCAAAAAGATCCTGAGTTTGTTATGCTTATGAATGCAATACAGGATTTTGCGGCAATAAAAGATATACAGGTACAGCGCGAAAAAGATTTTGAGCGTGATCCTGACCTGAGAAACCTCTATACACGTATGGAAAAGAAATTGCAGAAACAAGCAGAGGTGTTTACCACCTATTTACACGACCCTACAAAGCTCTATCCGGATATAGTGCATTTTGAGCAGGTAAGAACAGAAAAATATCCTAAAAAATATCCTAAATTCAGTGAATATGCTGCCAAGTGTGAAACTTGTCGGGAAGATTTTGCACAGCTCAAGCAGTTTTTTATTGATTATGCGATTTTTGAAGAAGTGCTTGATATCAAAATACGTTATATTTCTCTTTCAGGATCATATTTTGGGTCTCCTGAAGCAAATAAAGGATACGGGTTTATTGAGGCTGTGCCGATCCTCATACCGTTTGTTGGACGTGAACTCGAGCAGATTAAACAGACACGGTTAGGGAGTCCTCATCAGATAGCCCAGTTGTTTCGCTTGGTAAAATTCCAAAAAGAGGATAATTATCCTTTTAGACCAAAAGATACCATGTTTGTTATCGGTGTAAACGGTGATAAAGGTGACGGTCTTGTTGACCAGTCTGCAGGGCACCTCGCAGACCATATAAGCACCGTAGTCGGTGTAACTGAAGAACCTTCGATAGCTGACGGCAAGGTACAACTCACGTACGATAAATTGCCTGACTTGATCGTTGTGCCGTTACCGGTGTTGCATCTCCCAAAGGCAACACTTTTTGGTGATCAGGATGGATCGGCATATATGACTAAGACCAATCCTGTATTTCCGTTCATTCTCGATTTTATCAATAATGATTGGTATAAAATTTATGAAAAACTAAGGAAATGTGATATTGCTCTTAGTCAGTTTATGGTTGAGGTGACTTTTAAAGGGCTGACCAAGAAAGCCGCAAAGGTGCATTTTAAAAAGATAGGCAATTCACCAAATATACGAATAAATAATGAATTTTACAATGTTGACAGTAACACTATTGTCTGGAGCGGTGAATTTATAAAAGATACTGAGCGAATGATTCTTGCTGGTGAAGAACTGTATGAGGGGTATGTAACAATTGAAGCCGGTAGTGATCCGGAAAATAAGTTAAAAAGTCATATTCCGGTCGCACCGGGTGTAAACACGTTTGTTAAGATCGATCTTGAGGATAAGAAATAGCGGATAGTTTTTAAAATCCCTTCCGGAGACTATACACAGAGAAATTTATTAATAAATTTCATGGGTGCGAGATGCGGAAAGATTGACAGTTTTTTCTTTTTTGTGTATAAATATTCTTGCAATAGTACAAGGCGGGTACATTGATATGTATCCGCTATTTTTTTGCTCTTTTTTGAAGTTTTACTTGATTGACAATTGGTAGTAAATGGGTACAATAAAAGGGGGTTAGACTTTATTAACCCCAAATATTGCATTTAAGTTAAGACAATATAGATTAAATCAAATGTTTGAAAGGGGAGTAGATCGATGAGTAATGGTGATGACAGATATGATTGCATTGTTGTGGGCGCTGGTCCTTCAGGGTTATCAGCTGCTTATACAATTGCTAAAGCGGGACTTAAGGTAGTCGTCCTTGAACGTGGAAATCATGCAGGGACAAAGAATTTGTTTGGTGGAATACTATTTACGAGTATTCTTGATAAGATGATGCCAAATTTTTGGGAAGATGCACCTGTTGAACGGCATGTTGTCGGAAGACGTTTTTGCTATCTTACCAAAGATTCGCAAGTAGGTGTTGATTATCGGAGTGAAAAATTCAATGAGGCCCCGTACAACAATTCGTTTGTTGTTTTGCGCACTCATTTTGATGAATGGCTTGCGTCAAAAGTTGAAGAGGCGGGAGCTGAGATCTATCCCGGTGTTATTGTTGACGATTTTGTATATAAAGATGGCAAAATAGATGGCATTAAGGCGCGTGGTGAGCAGGAAGGCGAGTATGATGAGCTCTATGCTGACTGTGTTATTGTCGCGGAAGGTGCTAATTCAATGCTGGCAGAAAAAGCTGGCTTAAGAAAAGAAAAAAGTTACATGAACAGCCATAATCGTGCGACAGCGGTTAAGGAAATCATCAAATTACCGGAAGAGGTTATTAATGATCGGTTTCACCTCGATGGCCGTGAAGGTACGGCGATTGAGTATTTTGGTGAGGCAGCTCCGGGTATGCTTGGTTCAGGGTTTATATACACAAACAAAGATTCGATTTCAGTTGGTGTGGGAGCTGAGATCTCTGATCTTATGGATAAGGAGGTTGCGCTTTATGATATGCTCGATTCCTTTAAGGAACATCCGGCTGTAAAGAACCTCGTTCGTGGTGGAGAAGTCGTCGAATACTCGACACATATGATACCTGAAGACTCGTATGATAATCTACCAACAATGTTTGCTGACGGTGTGATGCTTGTCGGTGACTCTGCGGGTCTTATCAATAACTCAATATTTCATGAAGTGACAAATCTTGCTATGGCATCAGGCGTGTATGCAGGTGAAACAGTCATTGATGCGAAAAGAAGAAATGATTATTCTGCGCAGACACTTTCAGTATACAAACAAAAGCTTGAAGATAGTTTTATTATGCAGGACATGAAATATATGAAAAAGTTCTTTAAGCTCTTACAAAAAAATAAGGACTTTATCGGAAAATATCCGGCAACTGCGGTTGAAATGATGATAGACCTTTTCACTGTGAGCGATATGAGTAAAAAAGATATCAGAAATAAATTAATAAAAAAGTTTTTCCAGAAAATCAATGTGTTTAAATTTGCGATAGATATGATTAAAGCCGGTTGGGCAGTACTATAGAAATGTGGAAAATGAGGAGAGATATATTATGGAAATGAAAAACTATTTGGAGAAAAAGAAAAATCTGAGCTTGGATGACCGGTTGTATTTAGTCAGTACTACGTCGGGTAGAACAAGCCATATTGATCTTGATCAAGATAAGTTTAAAAGTGATCCGGTAAAAGCGGTTCTATTCATCTGTCCTGCGAAAGTGTATGAATTAAAAGAAGATACCGGTGAATGTCAGGTTAATTTTGAGAACTGTCTTGAATGCGGTACGTGTCAAGTTGCATGCAGGGAATATGTCACCTGGCGTAATCCTGACAGTGGGTTTGGTGCAAACTATAAGTTTGGATGAGACCCCATTAAAGAAGTATGTTCTCTAACGTGTTTAACTGTTTAATAAAATTAACGGAGTTAATGTTATGGATGCAGGATTTATGGACTATGTAAAACAAGGTGGTTTAGCGGCGTATCCCCTCGTATTGTGTTCTGTTATCAGCATTGCGATCATAATCGAGAGAAGCTGGTACCTGATAGTGACAAATAGCAAAGTAAAAAAACTTGTTAAAGAACTTTTTGAGTTGGTTAAAAAGAAGGATATTGAAAAAGCTGTTCTGATATCAAAGTCACACCCTGTTGGGGCAATATTTGAGAGCGTTATTAAAAATTGGGGTAAGCCGATAGATAACATTGAGACGATCGCTGAACGCAAAAGAATGGAAAATGTAATACAGTTTAAAAAGTATGTATGGGTTTTAGGTACCGTTGGCGCTATTGCTCCTTTTATCGGTTTGATGGGTACCGTGCTCGGTATTATGGAATCTTTTAAGAGTATAGCCATGAGCGGGTCCGGCGGTTTTACGGTTGTGTCGGCAGGGATATCGGAAGCTCTCATTGCTACTGCAGGAGGTCTCGTTATCGCTATCTATTCGGTATTTGCGTATAATTTTTTTACCGTGAAGATTAATAATCTTGCAACATATATAAAGATGAATACGGAAGACTTTATTGAAGACTTAAAGGACGTAAAATAATGGCTATTACGAATCCTTCAGATCAAAATAGTGACTCGATCTTTGCTGAGATCAATATTACTCCTCTTACCGATATATTTCTTGTGCTTCTCATAATCTTCATGGTGACAACAACAACAATTGTTATGCAGGGCACAAATGTCAATCTCCCCACATCTTCAAAAGGTGCCGGACAACCAACGGGAATTATTATTACGATTACCAAAGATAATCAGATAATGGTAAATGACAAAGAAGCGACAATTGCCGGTCTGGGTAAAACCATCAAGGAAGAATTAATAAAAGCGAAAGATAAGGTAGCTATACTAAGGGCAGATAGATCAGTTGATCTGGGAGAGGTTGTCAGAATAATGACTATTGCTCAACAAAGCGGTGCAACAAAGCTCGCTATTCTTACCAAGCCCGACGAAGATGAACCTGCTGTTTCGAATAACAGCCCTGCTGCACAATGAGGTGAATGCATGGAAAACATTTTACGATCAATTCTAAAGACTGAAACACATGCCGAAGATATTGTCAAAAAAGTCCGTAAAGAAGCTCAGGCTCTGCGTTTACAGGCTGAAACTGATGTGGAAAATATCAACAAAGAATATGAAGAAAAAACGTGCCGGAGTGTTAAGGAGATAACTGATAAAGCCGAAGAAGTTGGACGAGCATTTTTTGATGATGCAATGACAAATGTCCAAGTACATGCGAGTAAAGTTGAAGAAACTGCACGAAAAAAATATGCCAGTGCAACCCAAGCGTGCTGGAAAATACTTTTAGGTGAAGATACATGAGTGCGCGGATAGTTGATTACGCTTTTCTGAATTCTAGGCTTTCTGGAATGTATGCCGGTATATTAAAACCCGATATTGTTGGCCAGCTCATGAAGTCTGAGGGGGTCGGCGGTTTTTTTAAGGTTTTAAGAACGACCGAATACAATAAATTCCTTTTCGGTATTCGTCCGGAACAGGTCAATACCATGCTCCTTGAACTTGTTCTGTATGCTGGTCTTTTTGATTGTTCTCAGAAGATTGTTCCGTATTTGAAATATACTCACGATAAAGAGTTCATGCAAAAGGTGCTCCTCATATTTGAACTCCGTAATGTAAAAACTGTTCTCAGGGGAAAGATTGCCGGTAAATCTATAGATGAAATCCGTAAAGATCTTATGCATGTCAGTGAGCATAATCAAATAGATATTGAATTCTTGCTCCGCACAAAAGATATTGATGAAGCTGTAGACTATCTCAGCGCGCAGGAATCTATTGGCAGTATCATACAGTTTGCACACCAAAGGTATAAAAAGGATCAAAGCATTTTCGTGTTGGATGCAGCAATAGACGTTCATTATCTTCTCTATCTGTATCAAGGGGTAAGCCTGCTTCAAGGATTTGATCAGCCAAGACTGAAACAGTTTTTTGGCTCTCAAATGGACTGTAATAATATTATATGGGCACTCAGGTTAAAGTATCTGTATGGTCTTGAGCCTCCGGAAATTCATGCGCTCCTTATTCCTGAAAATTATCTTTTGACGCATGAGCAGTCAAAAGCTCTTATCCTGCAGGAGAATATTCCTGATGCGTACACGGTTTGCTCAAAACTACCGTATATGAAACAGGTAAGTTCTGAAAATATAAGTATAGAAAGCTTTGAAAGAGGGTTTGGTTTCTACATGAAAGATATGGCGCGCGACATGTATAGGCGTGATACATTCTGTCTAACAAGCAGTATAGCGTTTCTATGGATAAAAAAAATGGAAGTAGCTGATTTAGTAAAAATACTTGAAGGAAAAGAATACAATCTTTCATACGAAGATATTAGAAAAACACTGGTGTTTTTATAGCACTAACAGACTATGTCACAATAGGTTTCGTGACGAGAAAAACGAGATACGAGTCGAGGCAAGAAAGACAAGTAAAATGCCCGCAAGCGTAGTCTCGGCACTACGTTGAGGACTTTTTGCGAGTCTGACGCAGACGCAGGCCGCATATCGTTTTTTGTAGTAGAAACACATTGTTACACAGTCTGTAATGGCAGATTTATTTGGGAAAAGTATATGTTTAAACCTGCACGAATGGTTAGTGTTAATATTATCGCCTTAAATGACGATACCCAGCACGTTACATCTCTTCTTGCCAAAGAAGGAGTTGTACACCTGTCGAATCTTGGAGCTATTTCCGGTGTAGAGTATGTGTCGACAATGCCTCAGAAAGATGCGCTTGAAAAGCGCTATAAAAACGCTGAGCAAAGTCTTAAGCGCATTGAAGAAGTTGTTAACGAAACCATAAAAGGCGAAATATCTCCTGATACTATGCAGTACGATCTTTTGCGGGAGATAGATATTATTGAGAACGCGCTCAAAGAGATTATTTCTAAAGTTGACGGCATTTTCGCAAACAAAAAAATGTTCGAGGAAGAAATACGCAAATATAAGGATCTGGCGATATGCGCTAAATATTTACATTCACGTAATATCAATATCGAACATTTTGAAAATCTTGAATTCCTGTTTCTCAAGCTGGGATTCCTTCCATCGGACAAAATGGAGTCACTAAAAAGAGGTATTGGTGATACAACGCTTATTGTTTCACTCGTTGAAAAAGGTGCAAAAACATTAGTGGCAGTTTTGGCTTTGAGAGACGATGAGAAAGCTGTTAACAAGGTTTTAGAGAGCGTATTCTTTCAGGAAGTCATTTTTCCTGTTGATCTTGAAGGAAAATCGCATGAAATTTACCTGCATGTTGAAAAGAGAATTGCCGGTTTCAAGCATGAGCTCGCACAGCTTAATAATCAGATTAAAGAACTGCATAAGATATATCATGATCAATTACAGCGCATTGCCGATGCTATTGCGTCAGCACAGCTGCATTTTTATGCCAGAGGATATTTTAAATCTACCCGAGACCTTGTGTTAATAAGCGGTTGGGTGCCTAAAAAAAGGGTTGAGCAGTTTGAAACTTCGATTACCGCACAGATCGAAAATGTTCTTGTCCTAAAAGATTATTCGCTTAAATCAAAAATAAATATACCCACAAAACTTGAGAATGTCTGGTTTATGAAACCGTTTGAAGGGCTGATATCAGTGTATGGTTTGCCGGACTACAAAGAGGTTGATCCGACATTTTATGTGATGTTAGGGTTCTCACTCATGTTTGGAATGATGTTTGGTGATCTCGGGCAGGGGCTCCTGCTTTTGCTTGTAGGGATAATCGTACGCAAAAAGGTAAAATCCCGTATGGGGAAAAGCCTTGGTTTTATGCTCGGAACATGTGGTGTCATGGCATCGATCTTTGGTATATTTTTTGGCAGCATTTTCGGTTTCGAACATGTTATACCGGCACTTTTATTCAATCCGTTTGAAGAAATCAATCTTATGCTGGCGGTAGGAATATTTTTCGGTGTCGGTTTTATTAGTGTGGGTGTTTTGATCAATATTATTAATATGTTCATGCAGGGAAAGACGGTTGACGCGCTTTTAGGACAAAAAGGCCTTTCAGGTATGCTGTTTTATTTCGGTTCAGTCTTGACTGTTTTTGGGCTGGTTATGAACTATTCGTTTGCGCAAAACATCCTGGTCGTCCTGCTTCTGATTCTTTTGCCTCTTGTCTTTGTTGCCCTCAAGGAACCGGTAGAGTTTTATGTTCATCGTATGCACGAAAAGACGCTCAAAAGGGAGACTATTGAAGAAAAAAGCGGTTTAGAGATTTTCGTTATGTCAATAATGGAAGTTTATGATACTATACTCGGATATTTGAGCAACACCATGAGCTTTATGCGTATTGCCGCTTTTTCACTGAACCATGTTGGTCTTTTGATAGCTGTTTTTACGATCGGGGAAATGTTTGATCCAAATCATGATCATACAGGTATTGGTTTCTGGATAACGGTAATTATAGGGAATATTTTTGTTATCGTTCTAGAGGGCATGATCGTGACGATTCAAACACTGCGTCTGATATACTATGAAGGTTTTTCTAAATTTTTTAGCGGGAATGGTATGGAATATAAACCTTTTAGCGTATCGCAAAATGATGATACTGCTATGGAATAATATAAATCAAACGGTAATTTTAATAAGGAGGGAACAATGGGGTTTTTAGCTGGTAGCATGGTTTCATTATGGGTTGTTTCAATCGGTGCGCTTATTTTTGTTGGGTACTATCTTTCAAAGAAAGAGATGATATCCGAGAACATGAAACGGTATTTAAAAAAAGTTATTTACGGTGTTATTGGTTTTAACGTTGTGTGCGGATTTCTTGCGACTTTGGGGATGTTCTTTTCGGTTTCAAGCGTCTTTGCCTCTGAAACTGGGGGAGAGGTTGTTGCACAGACGATAACAATGGCAAAAGCGCTTGCGATATTCGGTATTGGTCTTCCGACAATTGCTTCATCAATTGGTGCTGCATATGCTGTTGCAAGTGTTGGATCTGCCGCATTGGGATCAATCACTGAAAAACCTGAGTTGTTTGGTCGCACAATCGTGTATGTCGGACTTGCTGAAGGTATCGCGATTTACGGTGTTATTATTTCGATTATGTTACTCGGAAAGATATAAAATGGCGGATAAGCATTTTATTAGGTGAAACGATGTTTGATCAGCCATATTAGGTAGGGGATATGAAGATTGCTGTTGTTGCACAACCGGAACTCGCTCGTGGATTTGCGCTTTTAGGGGTCGAGGTGTTTGGCGTAGAAAAAAGTGATGAAGTGCTTGCACATGTTCATACGCTTATAAAACGCGCTGATATTGGTCTTATATTGATAACGGAACGTTTATACCGAGCTCAGGAAGATCAACTTTTAAAGTTGCGTCTGGAGACAAAGGTGCCGGTTATTATGGATATACCGGACATGTCAAAACCTCAGCAAAAACTTGAATCCGTTGCGGATTTTGTACTTAAAAATACAGGGATATCGATTTAATGGAATCACTTGAGAAACAAAAGACATTACTAGAGAAAAAGATAGTTTCTCGTGCTGAAAATATTCGTGACGAAGAAACAAAGAAGGCCCGTGAATATGTCGAGCATGTTGTAGAAAACGCCAGAGGACAAGCGGAAGGTGCTCTTGATCTTGCGTTACAGGAAGCGAAAGCAAAAGCAAAGCTTCTCGAAAGAGAAAACAAGGCTCATGCAGAGCTTGAGACAAAGCTGCACGCATTAAAAACCAAAGATAAGATCGTTCATGAGGTGTTGAATTCACTTTGGGACAATGGTCCTTGGTGTGACGAAAAAAAATATACAGAGATAGTATACGATCTTGTTGAAGAAGGGCTCATGAATCTGGATTACGATATTGTTTTTATGAGCGTTGGTGACAGTGAGCGCACACTCATGACTCAAATCGTGATCCGCGATTTTGAAAAACGATTTTTGGAGAAAACGAATCGAAAAGTATCTTTGAAGTTATTGAAGGAAACACTGCTGCAACCCGGAGGCGTTATTATGGCCAATGATACGAGTTCTGTTATCTATGATAATTCGTGGAGTGCTCGTGCCGAGAGGCTAAAAGAGTGTTTGTATATGACCATTGCTGATATTGTTTTTGAATAATATGAGTTGGAGGAGCAATTGAAAAAGATCGGTGAAGTAGAAATGGTTAATGGTCCAATTGTCGTTGGATCAGGTGCATTTGAAGTGAAGATTTCGGAGCAGGTGTATGTTGGAGAGCTCCATCTTATAGGAGAAGTCATTAAATTTGAGGAAGATCTTCTCACATTACAAGTTTATGAAAACACAAGCGGGTTAAAGCCAGGAGCAGCTATCTATACCAGTGGGCATCCTCTTTCAGTTGAGTTAGGACCGGGAATATTGTCCAAAGTGTTTGATGGTATCGAACGGCCGCTTGAAGGTATTAAAAAACTATCAGGAACATTCATTAAAAGCGGTATTATGATCGGTGCGCTTGATAAAGATGTTAAATGGCCTTTTGTTCCGACAGTAAAAAATGGAGACCAGATAGCTGAGGGAGGCATTCTTGGTACGGTAAAAGAAACAGAGCTGATCGATCATAAGATATTAGTTCCTCCCGGTATAAGCGGTAAAATCACATTCATTGCTGATAAAGGCGAGTATACGGTAGAGGATATTGTTGCCAAGGTAGAAACGGCCCAAGGAGTAAAAGATCTTACCATGGCGCAACGCTGGCCGATCAGAACGCCTCGTCCCTATCGGGAAAGAAAGTTCCCTGATGTGCCGCTCGTTACCGGAATGCGTATTGTTGATACACTTTTTCCCATTGCAAAGGGTGGTACAGCAGCTATTCCCGGACCGTTTGGTTCAGGGAAAACGGTTGTGCAGCAACAATTGGCAAAGTGGTGCGACGCCGATATTATTGTATATATTGGGTGCGGTGAACGCGGAAACGAAATGACCGATGTTTTACGTGAATTTCCAAAGCTTATTGACCCGAAAAGCGGGCTGCCGCTCATTCAAAGAACAGTGCTTATTGCTAATACGTCTAATATGCCGGTGAGTGCCCGTGAAGCATCAATTTATACCGGCATGACTATTGCCGAGTATTTTCGTGACATGGGATACCATGTTGCCATTATGGCTGATTCTACATCGCGTTGGGCAGAAGCGTTGAGAGAATTGTCCGGACGATTGGAAGAAATGCCTGCAGAGTCGGGTTTTCCAGCGTATTTATCGAGTCGTTTATCTGCCTTTTATGAGCGTGCAGGGTATGTCGAGACACTTAACGGAAAAACATGTTCTTTGACCATAATCGGCGCGGTATCTCCTCCTGGAGGTGATTTTACTGAACCGGTAACGCAGTATACAAAAGGGCTTGTGGGCACGTTCTGGGCGCTATCGAAAGAACTTGCCGACTCAAGACATTATCCTGCAATAGGGTGGATTAAGAGTTTTAGTTCTTACTCGGAATATTTGGCTAAGTGGTGGGAATCTAACTATAATCCGGACTGGTCAAAAAGCCGTAAACTAATAATGTGGATTTTGCAGGAAGATGATAAATGCCAGAAAATAGCGAAACTGGTCGGCCCGGAAACGCTTCCGGACGATCAAAGGTTCTTAATGGCTGTTGCATATTTAATTAAAAATGGGTTTCTTATGCAGGATGCGCTTGATCCGATAGACATGTATGCAACACCTCAAAAACAGGAAAAATTGCTGGAAGCGATCGTTAAGTTTTATCAGATGGGTAAAGAGCTCGTCGAGTTGGTCGTGCCGATAAAGCGTATTACAGGACTCAGGAGCTATTCGTTGATACAACGCTTGAAAATAGAAGTAGAGAACGAGCATGTTGAAAAGATCGATGATTGTATTAATCAGATTGATACGGAGATGAAGGAATTAAAAAGTGAGTTTTCAAGAAACCCTACGGCGAGCGTTTCCGGATAATTTATAATAACCGTACAAAGGTAATAGCTATGAAAGATACCAAAGGAAGAGTATATAAAGGGCTTGATGAGATCATTGATCCGATTGTAAAGATAAATAATGTGAGTGATGTGGCATATGACGAGGTCGTTGAGATGAAACTGCGTGATGGGGCAACACGGCTGGGGAGAGTCATGAAAGTTTCACGCCAGTCAGCTCTTATTCAAGTATTTGAAGGTACCAGCGGCATGACGATGAAAGATACCTATGTTAAATTCCTGGGTAAATCTTTTACGATAAATGTTTCAACAGATATGTTAGGGCGGATTTTTGATGGACAGGCACGACCGATAGATGGTGGTCCTCCCGTTACATCAGGTGAAGTGCGGGACATAGGGGGCTTACCAATAAATCCTTCATCACGTGAATATCCGGACGATTTTATTCAAACAGGAATTACCGCAATTGATGTGATGAATACACTTACCCGAGGACAGAAATTACCTATTTTTACGGGAAGTGGTCTCCCCCATAATAAACTGGCGGCACAGATAACCAAACAGGTGCGGATCACCGATGAAGATAGTCCTTTTGCGATCGTTTTTGTTGGTATGGGGCTCAAGCATGATGAAGCATTTTATTTTAAGGAGAGTTTCCGTCAATCTGGTGCGCTGAATAATGTTGTTATGTTTTTAAATCTAGCGGGTGACCCTGCTATTGAAGCGGTTATTACTCCTCGTGCGGCATTAACTCTTGCTGAGTATCTTGCTTTTGAAAAAGACATGCATGTATTGGTAATAATGACCGATATGATAAATTATTGTAATGCCCTGAGGGAAGTTGCAAGCTCACGCGGTGATTTGCCTGCACGAAAAGGATATCCCTCCTATCTCTACAGTGATCTTGCTGAAATCTATGAGCGCACCGGCCGTGTGTCAGGGTGTAAAGGATCCATAACGCAAATACCGATTCTCAGTATGCCTAATGACGATATTACTCATCCGGTTCCTGACCTTTCAGGATATATTACTGAAGGGCAGATAGTGCTGGATAGGAGACTTTCGCAAGTAGGGGTCTACCCTCCTATAGCGGTGTTGCCGTCCCTATCGCGATTGATGAAAGACGGTATTGGTAAAGGTAAAACACGTGTTGACCATGCGCATTTATCGAGCCAACTGTACGCGTCATACGCGAAGGTACAGGAGATCAGGAGTTTAGCGTCAATTATTGGGGAAGACGAACTTTCTGAAATTGACAGGGATTATCTTGAGTTTGGAGAAGCCTTAGAAACACGTTTTTTACAGCAGGGTGAAGACGAAGATCGTACGATAATCGAATCGCTTGACCTGGGATGGAATATCCTCTCTATTTTACCGCCGAGTGAATTGACACGTGTAACACAGGATGAAATCCAGAAACATCATCATTTTGTAAAAAAATAAAAAAATAGAAAAGAAAGACCAGAGACCACCGACCGCAGACCACAGACCAAATGTATTTTAGTCTGTAGTTCGGAGTTCGGAGTCGGGAGTTTGAAAAGTGGCTGAACTGCTTGATGTAGCACCAACAAAAGCGAAGTTAATAGATTTAAAAGAAACACTTGAATTTGCAAAAGTGAGTCATGATCTTCTTGAGCGAAAACGTGAGATTCTTGTTTTAGAGCTCTTGAATAGGATAGATATCTTGAAGGGTTCTTTAACCAAACTTAAGATGGATCTCGCTCAGGCGTACCAAAGTATTGCTCATGCGGTTATGTCTATGGGGCCACATATGTTTAATCAGATCGCTTTTTCTATCCCGTCGGATATTGAAGTCAAGGTTGTGCCTGCAAGTGTTATGGGTGTTAATATACCGATGGTAGATGTTGAAAAAGGCCGTTTTGAGCTTCGTTACGGGTTGATGGGTACGCCCGCCTCACTTGATGAGGCTCGCAGAAAGTTGTTTGAAGCGATGTATGCTATTTGTGATCTTGCTGAAGTGGAAACAGCTGTATATAGAATAGCGCTTGAATTTAAAAAAAATCAGATGAGAGTGAATGCGCTGGAGAATATATACATACCGCGGTGTGAAAATACCATTAAATTCATAGAAGATATTCTAGATGAAAGAGATAGAGAGGAGCTCTATATCATAAAGAAGGTGAAAAAACGTAAAGAGAACATGCAAAAGCTGAGGGCATGATATTGACGTATTATTATAAAAAATATTTGACACAATCAATATTTTTGGTAGGATCTAACCTGTACACAAAATAATGCAGTAGAGATTTAAGCTCGTTAGTTTATAAAGGAGGAAATAGGATGTCTACGAATAAAGATGAAGTTTTCGAAAAAGTGAGAGAATGTCTTGTTCAAGCATTGGGTGTTGATCCGGATGAAATTGAAACAGGATCTTCTTTAACAAGGGATCTTGGTGCTGAATCAATCGATTATCTTGATATTGTTTTTCGTCTTGAGAAGACATTTAAGATAAAGATACCGCGTGGTGACCTTTTTCCTGAGAATCTTCTCACAAACGATGAGAATGTGAAAGATGGGAAGATGACTGAAGTGGGGTTGTTGAGACTGAAAGAAAAAATACCTTATGCGGATATAACTGAATTTGAAAAAAATCCAGTTATAAGCGATTTTGGTAATTTGTTTACCGTTTCTATGTTGGTTAACTACATTTCTGACAAGGTAAACGTTCCTTCATAATTATTGATGTACAAATGTAGTTCATATGATCCCCGGAAGTGTCTTTCCGGGGATTTTTTCTTAACGGTATCAGAGGAACTCCCATGGTAAAGAAAATATTGTTTACTGTTCTTATGAAACACGCGAAGAAACTTGCTCAAGAATTTGAGAATGCCTCAAAAGATGTCAGAAAGACCCAGCAAAATGTTCTCTTGAAGAAAATTCGCTCTCATCAGGAAAGTGATTTTGGAAAGACATATGGTTTCAAGAATATTACCGATATTGCTTCTTATCGTAAGAATTTGCCCGTCTCTGATTACGCACGTTTTTACCCGTATATTGAGCGGGTAAAAAAGGGAGATCTGGGCGCGCTGTTTGGTAAGGGCGCAAAAGTAATTATGTTTGCGCTTACGAGCGGCACCACGAGAGAACCTAAATATATTCCGGTAACACATACTTTCTTGCAGGATTATCGCCGCGGATGGTTCGTGTGGGGGCATTATGTGTATACGGATTACCCTGCTATAATCGATAAAACGTTTTTTCCTATTACTTCGGCATATGACGAATTTTGTACGGATAAAGGAGTGCCCTGCGGTGCTATTTCGGGACTTTCCGCTGAAAAGCAGAGTTGTATTGCCAAGCTTATCTATAGTGTTCCATCCAGAGTGTATAAAGTCCGTGATGTTAGCTCAAAATATTACCTTATGATGAGGATTGCGATATCAAAAGATGTGCGGTCACTCACCACCGCAAATCCGAGCACGATACTTACCCTAGTAAAACTGGTAGCAGCTCAAAAAGAAACGTTCGTGCGCGATATCCATGATGGGACAATTTCGGATCATATTCAGATATCTTCAGAGCTGAGGGACAGTCTTAAAAAATGTATTCGTCCCAATAAAAAGCGTGCTTATGAATTAGAACGATGCATTGCGAAATCAGGAGATCTTTTACCGAAAGATTACTGGCCGCATATGGCTCTTCTTTGCAACTGGAAAGGTGGCGCGCTTTCAACCTATCTTGATTCATATCCGCATTATTTTGGAGATACGCCGGTTCGTGATATAGGGCTCGTTGCATCTGAAGGGAGGATGTCAATTCCTATGGATAATAATGGGGCAAATGGTGTTTTGGATATCCAAAGTCAATTTTTTGAATTTATCCCTGAGGAAGAAGCCAGTAAAGAAAACCCCACGGTTCTTACTGCTGATGAACTGATAGTCGATAAGAAATATTTTATCTTGCTTACGACATCAAGTGGTCTGTATAGATATAATATCCATGATTTAGTTGAAGTAACCGGTTTTTATCATGAAGCGCCGATAATACGATTTTTAAATAAAGGTAAACACATATCATCAATGACCGGTGAGAAGGTTACCGAATTTCAGGTTGTCGAGTCTGTTAGAGAATCGGCGCATACCTGTGGCGTTGATATTGATACATTCACGTTTATTCCGTGTCCTGGTGAGCGGCCTTATTACACGTTTGTTATTGAGGAACATAAGATTGCCCGCGATGAAATCGCAAAGAGATTGATCGGTGAAATTGACAAAAATTTAAAGAAAATGAATATGGAGTACGAAGGCAAGCGTAAATCACATAGAATTTTTAATCCGACGGTGAGTATTGTTCCAAACGGGGCATTTGATACTATTAAGAAAGATCATACAGAGAAACAAAAGGGGAGAGTTGAGCAGTATAAAAATGTTTTTCTTTCATCAGATAATGAATATATGAAAGCATTTGATATTATAAGAGAAATTTCATATAATGGTGGCTCGTTGTAAATATTTGACTTTTGTGTAACGATGCAATTTATTGAAGAAAAGAGGTGTTTTATGACAACAAAAATAGTCGATGGTATAGAATACGAAGTTATAACGCCATTACAATCAATTATAAAGAAAATAGTGCTTAATCCATTTATTAATTATATTTTGCCGCGCGCATGGATACTCCATACAATTGAGAACTCAAAGTGTGACCTTCTCAAAGAATCTGTTGCGCGTCCGGGCGGATGGCGATCGATGGAAATAAGTTACGAAAATGGTCAGTATAAAGATTTTCTTGATATGGTAGCGCTCAGACACAGCATCTTCCCCATGGGTTTGCGTAACAGAAAAAAGCTATTTTCTAAAGTTATTGCCGAATTGATAAAACGGTATGCTCCTGACGGACATGTAAATATTCTTGGTATTGGGGCAGGAAGCGGCGCAAACGTGATGAGCGGTATGGTGCTCTCCGAGACAGAGAATGTATCAGCTTTCTTGATTGATCTTGATTCTGATGCTTTTGAATATGGAAAAAACCTCTGTAAATCATTAGGTCTTTCTGATGGTGCCGTTAGTTTTATACAAGGTGATGCTATCGATGTGAAAACGCATATACAGGTCAGTCCACAGATCGTGAAGCTTATCGGTATTATTGAATATCTTAGTGATGCTCATGTGGAAAGTTTGATGAAAGTTGCCTACGGGGCACTTGTTGACGGTGGCAGTATTGTCACTCACAGCATATCAGACAAGCATGGAGTTGATCCGTTCGCCCGAAGGATATTTAATCTGCAGCTACGCTATCGGACAGTCGATGAGGTTTGCGCACTCCTTAAAAAAGCCGGTTTTAGCAATTTTAAAGTTCAGCATGAACCGCTTGGAATATATTCTTTAATAAGTGCAGAAAAAGGAAAATAGGATAATGAGAAAAGCAACCTATAGTGCGATTACGGTACTGATAATAGGCCTGTGTTTGTTTTCCGTTGAAAGACTTTCATATGGGCAGGATCAGGAGTCGTACGATGTTGTTCAGGAATTACATAAAACACGAAGTATTCTTGATAGGGTTGATAATTATACGGCAATTTTTGTAAAAGAAGAAATGATCAAGGGGAAGATGAAGAAACCAGAGACGATCCAGATGAAGTTCAAAAAACCTTTTCAAGTGTATATGAAATGGATCAAAAATCCGCACAAAGGCAGAGAATTGATTTATGTTCAGGGTAAAAACGATGATAAGTTAAAGGTTCATATCGGGGGGATCTTGAATCTGTTTCTACCAGCGATAAATCTTTCTCCGGATGATCGTAATGTGAAAGACAATACACGTCATTCGATACGAAGCGCAGGGTTGCACAATTTGATGACCTCACTGATACAGCAATTTGAGCTTGCGGCGGAAAACGGGCATTTAAAGACGGAGTATCACGGAATCGAGAAAATAGGGAAGCGAGATACGCATAAAGTTGAACGCATTCTCCCGCCGGATGAAGGATATTATTGTTATCGGCTGATACTTAATGTCGATAAAGATACTGGGTTGCCGGTAAGAATTCAGGTATTTGACTGGGATAATACTTTAGTTGAACGTTTTACCTATAAGAATATTGATCTTTCCACTTCACTTACTGACGAAGATTTTAATCCGCGAAACAAAAACTATGCATTTGGTATATTCTAAGGATTACTCCTCAACCCATAATTAATACATGTGTTGCAAAGGGTATATATGGAGATAAAACAAGTTGTTTTGCGCGACGGGTATACGGCGCAGTATCGTTTCTGGGGATGCAGTGATCCCGATGCGGTAATCATTTATCTTCATGGTATTCAGAGCCATAGCGAGTGGTTTACCGGTTCATGCACTCATATTGCACAGAACAATTTTGCAGTATATGCACCTGACCGAAGGGGCTCAGGGTTGAATTATGAAGCTCGGGGTGATTGTTCGTCATATGCGACGCTCATTGATGATGTGAAAGCTTTTATCGATCTTATTCGAAATGACTATCTCGAAAAACCCATACATATTATTGGGGTGTCATGGGGTGGAAAATTAGCGGTAATGGCTGTCATTAAGTACCCACGTGATATAAAAAGCGTCATACTAGTTTCTCCTGGCCTAAAAGAAAAGGTTGATATTCCTTTATCAGAAAAGCTTTCCGTTGTACTAAACAGGGTGTTTTGCCCAAAAAAAATGTTTAAAATACCGATTGCTTGCCCGGAAATGTTTACCAGTAATCCTCATCGGATAGAATATATTGAGCGCGACACCAAAATGCTTTCAACTGCTACTGCTCGCCTATTCTTTGAGAGTGCACGAATGGGGATCTTTCTTGATAAAAAAGCTGAGAAGGTCAATCCCCCGGTATTCCTTATGTTGGCAGAGATTGACAATATAGTAGATAATGATAAGATTATAAAACTTTTTAAACGATTTAGTTCGGTAAAGAAAAGTTTTGTATTATATCCAGGCGCGCATCATACCCTGGAATTCGAAAAAGATGTAGATCGTTTTTATAATGATATTATTTGTTGGCTTAATCAATATAACAAGGTATAGTAATGTGCATTTTGAAAAAAGTGCATATGACAATAATAACGTAAAAGAAATTCATTAATAAATATGAAAAAATATTTTTCTTTTCAAAAAATGTGTCTGGCTGGTGCCCTCCTGTATGTTTCATACATGATGACTGGTTGTGCCGGGGTGCAGGAAGCAAGTCCTGTAAGCATCCCTTTTTATGATGCAAAACCGGAGCCGGAGATATCTGCACAATATACCGCTGATCCACCGCGTACGGTTGCCATTCTTCCGTTTTGTTCTCTCGTTGAAGAAAAAAAGAAAAAAGATAAAAAAGAAGAGATCAATTCTATTCCTCCATTAAGAAAAAATTTCTATAGTCAAATGTCTTCTTTGCCGTTTAGGTGTATATCTCCAGATAAAGTGGATGCTGTATTAAAGGAAAAAGGTATTGTAACTATTGAAGAAATTAATAAAGTTCCTGCACACACATACGGTGAAATGTTTCATGTTGATGCAGTTGTGTATGGGGACATTGAAAGTGCAGCAAATTTTACCGGGGGAGTATATTCGAATACTGAGTATAAGGGTACGTTAAAGATGGTTGAGACCAAAGATGATGTGGTGCTTTGGAAGGTGCGGCATTTTGAGAAAATGCTTGGAGGGTTACTTGAAAATTCAAGTGAACTTGTGAGTTTAATAGAGTCTCAGATGGAAAGTGCGAAAGCTGAGCTTTCCTATGAACAGTGTGCAGATATGTTTAATAGGGAAATTCTCGGAACATTGCCTCAGATTACACTTACTGCAGAAGATCTCCCGATGATTGAAAAAATTGATATACAGCCACAGGGCCAAACGGAGTTTGGATTGTATGATACTATTGAGATAACGCTGCATGGAGAAAAAGAATTGTACGCATCTTTTAATATTGGTGAAAGCATAGAACGTGTACCCATGTTTGAAATCTCTCCAGGGGTATATAAAGGAACTTACACGGTTATGACAAATGATTCTGTACAAGAAGCATATATTACGCTTACTTTAGGTGACCGTTATGATATGCGCATGTCTATTGTCCCGGTTACGGGTCCTGTCTCAATTTATGCAAAGTCGCTTTTGGCTCCACGAAATGTGAGGGTGAATGTAGAAAACAGCGAAAATGTTCTTGTGTCATGGGATACATCGCCCAGTGGACAGGGATCGTTCTCGTATGAAATATATCGTGCATATCGTGATCGGGATACATATAAGCATATTGGGACAACACAGGATTTGCGATATGCTGACAGTGGGCTTAAAGAAAGTGGTAAATACTATTATCAGGTTGTAGTCAGAGATGCGTATCGTAATAAAAGTAAACCATCAGAACCGGTTGAAATCGAAATAGAAACACAGACCTCACAGGATGAGGATATATATTCTCCATATCGTATAGAGAAGAAAGAATATAATGAATAGAATAATTGGACTTATAGTGCTCGTTACTATTTTTTGTGCAGGGTGTGCTTCTACGCAAAAAGGACCTGTTCAAGAGGAATATGTTTTATCAAATACATTGAAGTATGCCGTTTGCCCATTTTACTATGATCATAAGGATAAGAGAGATATGGCGCGAACGTTACGAGAAATATTTACTACTGATCTTCTTGAAGACGGTTTAATAATTCGTAAAAAAACTTCTGTTGATTCCCTGTTAGCCGAGCAGGGTATACAGATTGGCCAGTTTGACCTGGAAGAGATGGTGCGTATTGGAAAACTGCTGGGAGTGGATATTGTTATTTATGGTGAGATTACTAAGAGATCAAAGTTGTACGCACTTGTTCATTCGAACATAACCCTTGCCGCAAAAATTGTTTTGGTGGATGTAAATAAGGCTGAAATTATTACAGAATATGAAAAAGAAGAGTATCGTAATGCGGGACTCCTTAGGATACCTACGGGATATGTCGCTGCAGCAGTTGCTCCAATCAAGGGTTTGCAGAAGAAGTTCGAAGACAAACTGACATTTAAGCTTGCAAAAAAATGTGCTGAACCAATTGCTAATGCGTTTAGTAAGGATAAGAATAGCCTGAGCACTCCTCCTCCACAGATACAAGATGTTTCTTACGAAATAGTTGAAAATACGGCAAAAAATACTGTACGTATAGACATGGGAGTAGTGGGAGATCATGGCTGCAAGGTGATGGTATATGTCAATGATAGTAAAGAAGGATATCCCTTAACACATGCTGAAGGGGAGCATTATAAAGGAAAAATTGAGCTGCCGTTTAGCCGTGACCAGATTAACAATGAAGTTCTCGTCAAAATTGTAAATAGTAATAGCGTGGATAGTGTAAAGGCAATATCTCTAAAGTAGCAATCTATAATGATTTGCACGTATTGCAGTAGATGGTAGTGTATCCTTCATTTTGAGTGAATAAAAGTTATTGTCAAATTATCCCTCTTGTTATAGTATCTCACGGATACATTTAAGATATAAACATGGATTGAAATGAAATTTACACTGATTGATAAAATTATTGCAATTGAAGATAATAAGAAGATTACAGCAGTTAAAAATCTTTCGCTGAGTGAAGAATATCTCATGGATCATTTTCCTGGTAATCCTGTGATGCCAGGGGTACTTATGCTTGAGGCGATGGTTCAAACCGGTGGATGGCTTGTTCGTCTCATTAAGGATTTTAAGGTATCGATAGTTGTTTTGGGTGAAGCGAGAAATATAAAGTACTCTCGTTTTATCACACCGGGTGATCAGCTGCGGTTAGAACTAGAATTATTAGATATGACAGATGATACTGCGCGATTTAAGGGTGTTGGGTATCATAATGATAAGCCTATTGTTAATGGGCGCATATCTCTGAAATATTTTAATTTAACCAAATATAATCCACTCAATGACATAAATGATTCTATTATGCAAGCAGCCGCTAAAGAGAAATTCAAAGTTTTATACAGTAAATATGAACATAAGTAAATAATCGGGGGAGTTATGAGATTTAAAGACAAAATTGTGTTAGTAACTGGTGCATCCCGAGGAATTGGTAAAGCGACCGCACTACTATTTGCCAGTGAAGGAGCCACGGTTTTTGTTAATTTTGTAAAAAACAAAGAGCAGGCAGAAAACGTGGTGCAAGAAATTGAAAAAATCGGCGGGAAAGGGCATCTTGCTCAGGGTGATGTAAAAAAGGAAGAAGATGCCGAGGCAATTGTTGATGACATAATTTCTAAATATGATCGTATTGACATACTTGTTAATAATGCGGGTGTTACCCGGGACATGCTTTTGATTTCAATGGAGACGGAAGATTGGGATGAAGTGATACAGACAAACTTAAATGGCGTGTTTCATTTTACCCGTGCAGTTGCCCAACACATGATGATGGAAAAGAAGGGTAAAATAATCAATATTGCTTCTTTTTCCGGCTTAAGGGGTGGGAAAGGTCAGTCAAATTATGCCGCAAGTAAGGGTGCTCTTATTGCGTTTACTCGTGCGGTAGCATTGGAGCTTGCTCCGAAGAATATTAATGTTAATGCAGTTGCGCCCGGAATGATTGAAACAGATATGAGTAGCGCTGTACGAGGGTTAACCACGGATGGAATTATAAAGAAAATACCGCTGGCACGCTACGGCAAGCCGGAAGATTGTGCCAGATTAATTGTGTTTTTAGCCAGTGATGATGCAAGTTATATTACCGGTGAAGTTGTTACGATCGACGGCGGGTTAAGTGGTTCTGTATAAGAACTAGCGATAAGGGTAGTAAGCGTTTATGAGATGGTTACATATAGATAAAATTACTCAGCTTGAAAAAGGCAAATCTGCACGTGCGGTAAAGAATGTCTCTATTGGTGAGGACTATATCACCGACCATTTTCCTACGTATCCTGTCATGCCTAACTCATTATTAATAGAAGCTCTTGCACAAACAGGCGGTATTCTGCTAGGATACACTCTTGATTTTAAAGAAAAGATTATTTTAGCGAAGATAGAGCATGCGGTATTTCACGAATTGATTTGTGCGGGAGATCAGGTCGTGCTCGACGCTGAAATTGATGAGTTGAGAGAAGAAGGTGCACGTATAATGGGTACCGCTAAGGTTAACGATAAAGAAGTTGCCAGGGTAAGCATAATGTTTGTGTGTCTTAAAACTGATCCGGGAATGAATATCCCTGAAGATAATTTTGTTTTTACCTGGGAATTTTTGTCGTTATTGAAATTACACGAAGTCGTATCACTTGATATGTTAAGGAAATAGAAGGATTATGGAAAGAAAAGTAGTTATAACAGGTCTTGGAGTTGTATCTCCTCTGGGTATTGGAAAAGAAGTTTTTTGGGATGGTCTATCGAAGGGACGTTCAGGGATAGCTCCGGTGACACTTTTTGATCCGGGTGATTTTCCAGTCAAAATAGCTGGTGAAATCGATAATTTTGATCCAAAACAATTCATACAACAGAGAAAATCTTTAAAGGTAATGGCACGCGATATACAGCTCGCTGTTGCAGCCGCGCAACTCGGCGTTTCTGATGCAGGAATAGATTTTGAAACAATTGATCCTACCCGTTTAGGTACAAGTCTTGGGACATCGCTTATAAGTATGAGTATTGATGAGCTCAGTCCGTCAGTTCAGAATTCATTAGATGAAAATGCTGATTTTAGTATTCAGAAATGGGGCGCAGAGGGTATGAATATGCTGTTTCCATTATGGATGTTGCAGTATCTCCCAAATATGCCTGCATGTCATATATCAATACGCTATAATACACAAGGCCCTAACAATACTATTACCTCGGCGTGTGCGGCAAGCACACAAGCTATAGGTGAAGCTTTTAAGGTAATTCAAAGAGGTGATGCAGATATGATGATTGCGGGAGGGACTGATTCAAAGGTCAATCCGCTTAATTATCTGAGATATTATTTTTCAAAATGTCTTTCAGTGAATAATACGAGAGATCCTCAAAAGGTAAGTAGACCGTTTGATAAAGAAAGGGATGGATTTGTTATCGGAGAAGGTGCCGGCATTGTTATTCTCGAAGAATATGAGCACGCAAAAAAAAGAGGCGCTAAAATATACTCTGAACTAGCAGGCTACGGTGCCGCATCAGATGCGGCAGGCGTATACGGCGATAATTATAATGTAAATGGGCTCATATATTCAATGAAGAATGTGCTTGAAGATGCCGAGTGTAATCACGACGATATTGATTATATTAGTGTTAATGGCCTTTCAACTCAGATTGCAGATAAGATCGAGACAGAAGCAATTAAAAATGTATTTAATGAACATGCATATTCGATACCGATGAGTTCGATCAAGTCGATGATTGGGCATCTCGGGGCAAGTTCTGGTGTAGTACAGCTTGTTGCCGCGGCATTAAGCTTAGAGAACAATATTGTTCTTCCAACAATTAATTATGAAACAAAAGATAGTGACTGTGACCTTGATTATGTGCCGAATACCCCGCGTGAAAAAGAGTGTCGGTCGGCGCTTCTGAATTCGTTTGGGTTAGGTGGACAGATCGCATCACTTATAATAAAGAAGATATAATGAGTGTAAAAATGGACAGAAGAATAGTTGTTACTGGTGTAGGAATGGTGACTCCGCTCGGTGTGGGAGTTGAGGAAAACTGGCAGAGGATGTGTAAAAGTGAATCAGGGGTGGATTATATTACGCTTTTTGATGCATCGCATTTTCCTACCAATATTGCCGGGGAAATTAAAAACTTTGATTTCAAGCGGTATTATCCTCATAATCAAAGGGTTGAGTTTACTGGTCGAAACACTCAGTTTGCCATACTGGCTGCGGATATAGCGTTTAAAGATGCGGGCCTGGATTCAGTAAAGATTGATCCACGTCGATTTGGTATATATCTTGGTTCAGGTGAAGGGAAACAAGATTTTTTTAATTTTGTGGAGATAATCGGTAAATCATATGATGGGACATCTGTCAGTTCCGCAAAATTTCTGGAACTGGGATTAGAGAAATTTCATCCATACATGGAAATCGAACAAGAGCCCAATATGGCAGCAGGGCATCTCGCGGAAATATTTGGTGCACGCGGGCCAAATACAAATTGTCTCACTGCATGTGCTGCAAGTAGCCAATCTCTTGGTGAAGCAGCGGAAATTATCCGAACAGGCAAAGCCGATATTATGATAAGCGGCGGCACGCATTCTATGATCCATCCGCTCGGTGTTACCGGTTTTAATTTGCTCACTGCTATTTCTACCCGTAACGATGAACCTCAAAAAGCAAGCAGGCCTTTTGATAGACAGCGAGACGGGTTTATTATTGGTGAAGGCGCGGGCATTCTCATACTTGAAGAGTTAGAGCATGCATTGAACAGGGGGGCTCGTATTTATGGTGAAATGGCCGGTTATGGAACAACAGCTGATGCCTATCGTCTGACAGATGCACATCCTGAAGGGAGAGGCGCCATAGCGGCAATGAGAATGGCTCTTGATAAAGCGGGACTGGTTCCGGGTGATATTGATTATATTAATGCGCATGGGACATCGACGGTGGTAAATGATCGTGTCGAGACATTAGCGATAAAAAAGGTTTTTGAGGAAAACGCATACAACATTCCAATAAGTTCTATAAAATCGATGCTTGGGCATCTTATCGCAGCAGCGGGCGCAGTAGAGTTAATCGTATGCTTACTCGCAATGAGAGACGGTATTGTTCCTCCAACAATAAATTATGAAAATCCTGATCCTAACTGTGATCTTGATTATGTTCCAAATACTGCCCGCAAAAAAGAAGTCAACGTTGCGCTCTCTAATTCATTCGGTTTTGGCGGGCAAAATGTATCATTAATAATAAAAAAGTATAAATAATATGCAGTATGTACTCATTTATTCCCTTTTAAGTTTTATTGGCCTGTTATTCTTACTATTTGTCGCTACTATGATATGGATAGTGTACACATCAGTTGATGGATTTCTCAGGTTAAGAGAACCCGCCTCAACAATAAAATATGTAAAGCCAGAGGGTGGTGAATCTGTCCAGTTTTATAGCGCTGACGGCGTGATGTTATGCGGCGTTTTTATGCCGGCAAAAGAGAAGGATAACGGGACCATAATTTTTTGTCCTGAAGTTGATGCGGACAGCACGTCGGTCACCAAGTACGCATCTTTTTTGTGTGATAAAGGGTATAATATACTTTCGGTTGATTTTCGTGGCCATGGCAATAGTTCAAATCTTGATGGATACATATCAAGACAGTGGGTGAGCACATATGAAGTCTACGATCTTTTAGGAGCTATTGAGTATATTAAGAGCAGGAGTGATATTGATACCAGTCGTATTGGACTCTTTGGTGTATCGCGTGGAGGGGGTGCGGCATTATGCACTGCACAAGAATGTCCCGAGATAAAATGTGTCGTAACAGACAGTGCGTTTTCGACAAAGAAGACTTTAAACTCATATATGAAGAAATGGACAAGTTTATTTCTACCTGTTACGCAAATGCCTCATTTTATGTATATTATATTGGAAAACGTTGTTATAAAAGTAACTGAGATAAAGTTGGGATACAAACTTCCGTCAGTTGAGAATGCGATTAAAACCCGAGCATGTCCGCTACTTATGATACATGGACAACGTGACACCTATATTGGTGTTGATCAGGCACGGATGCTTTATGGTTATGCTAATGATCCTAAAGTGCTTCTTGAGGTGCCTGGTGCGCGGCATAATGAAAGTATTGTTATTAATGGCGAACTATACAAAAATAGAGTGACTGATTTCTTACATAAAAATTTATGATATTGTTATGAAGGAGCACGGTACTCTCTTCTAGAATAAAATACCATTATGAAAAAGATTTTACTTATAAATCCAAAGCGGGTCGGAAGAGGGCAGTCATCAGTTAACTATATGTCTGCAACACCTCTTGCTCTTCCTCTTTTAGCAAGTATGGTCCCGTCTGATTTCGAAGTCAGTATTATAGACGAGAATAACCAGCATATCGACTATGATCAGAATGTCGATCTTGTAGGTATTTCCGTTATGCTTCATGTTGGGCCACAAGCTATTTCTATTGCGCAAGAATTTAAAAAAAGAAATGTACCGGTTGTAATGGGAGGGTTTTTTCCGTCATTATGGCCGGAAAAAGCAGCCCCATATGTTGACTCTATTGTGAGGGGCGAGGGTGAGCATTTATGGCTTCATTTGCTTGATGATTTAAAAAATGATCGGCCTTTAAAACCGATATACAAGCAAGATGGGTATATTGATCTTAAGGAAACACCAATTGTTAAAAGAGAATTTATGCAGGGAGCTGACTGTTATCATGTAGAAACAACCAGAGGGTGTCCCTATGCGTGTGATTATTGTTCAGTATCCAGGTTTTATGGTAAGACGTATCGGCATCGTCCAATAAAAGATGTTGTGAAACAGCTTGAACAGCTCACCGATAAACCGGTATTTTTTGTTGATGATAATATTGCGGCTGATACGAAATATGCTAAAGAGTTATTCAGGAAAATTGCACATCTTAATATAGTGTGGAGCGGGCAGTTTACACTGTTTAGCGCGAAAGATACTGAACTCCTTGATTTAGCATACAAGAGCGGATGCAAGTTTCTCTTTGCCGGCATTGAAACATTAAATAAACAGAATCTAGAAGATGTTAATAAGTCGTGGGCGCAGCCTGAAAAATATCCGGATTATATTAAAATGGTTCATGACGCGGGAATAGCTCTTTACGGATCTTTTATGTTTGGTTTTGAACATGATGATGCGAGTGTATTTGAAAAGACACTCCATTTTGCCGAGGAGACAAAAATTGAGCTTGCACTGTTCTCAGCGATATTTCCTATGGAAGGAGCTGAGTTTTACGCGCAACTCAAGAGAGAAAATAGAGTATTCGAAACTGATATGGCAAAATTTAATGGTCAGCATGCAACATTTTATCCAAAATTGATGACGCCTGAAGAACTTGATGAGGGGCTCTTATGGATATGGCAAAATTTCTACTCAAAGAAAAGTATTCAAAAACGTTTAGCACACTGCTTCAGCAAAGTCAGCTTATCTAATATTTCCGCTGATGGAAAATACTCTATGGAAGAAATGATGGTGTATTTGAACACTGCCTTCAGAGTAGCCGTAGAGGATTTCTAGCGTTTCCCCCTCTTCGTTTGGCGTTTTTTTTCGATCCACGAATCACGATCTACGATTCACGGTTTACACTTTCTGATATGTTGTTCCTCGCCAGGTCATGCCTTTTTTAGAGAATGTTTTTAGTATGGCATTCATAAGCACTCCGAGCATGATAATGCATCCTAGTGGATTTAAGAGTGATATGTAAGGGTTCATTTTGGCCAGCCTATAGAACCGAAATGTGGTTAAGCGTATGAAAATGATTTCAATAATGGTTACAACTAGAAGGATAAGAATAGGGATGTCTATTTCTCGAGTAATAATAAAGAAGATAATGCAGAATAACATTAAGAAAAGCGGAAGAAGTGAAAAGACAAATAAGAGTAATGCATTCAGGAATATCAGTGATATTCTTTTGTCGTAAATAATATGAAATATTCTTGTCCATCCATTCCATATTTCCTTAAAATTCTTATACATTCTAGTCTTGTAAACATCGGGGCTCACCGCGACATTGAGTGAGTATCCGCTCGTTTTAACTATTTTAGCCATGGCGATATCTTCAAGTAGGCAACTTTTTAGCGCTTCATGACCACCGAATGAATGGTATACGTCTTTATTGATCAAGATGTATTGTCCGTTGGCGAATGCTGTTTTCTTTTTTGGGTTATTGGAATATTTTATCGGAAATGATACAAGAAGAATTGCTCCCGCAATGGGTTGTAAAAGTTTTTCCCAAAAGCTTATGCCTTCGAGGTAGGGAATCAAAGTAAGCATATCCACTTTTTTATCTATGACATAGCTTGTAGATTGAAAAAGACTTTGGGGATGATGATATGTATCAGCATCGGTAAAAAGATACCACTGGCCTTTTGCGTGCGCGACCCCTTTGTTAAGCGCATAATTTTTTCCAGACCATCCTTCATGTAGTTGGTCGTTATTAATAAGGGTGATATTGGAATATTTTTTTTGAAAATCTTCAACAATTGAGCGAGTGTTATCAGTGGAACGGTCATTTATGACAATAACCTCAAAATGCGGGTATTGTTGATTCATAAGTGAGGAGAGGCAGGTGCCGATATTCTTTTCTTCATTTAATGCAGGGATAAGGACGGATATGAAAGGAAGACTATCAGAATGTTGTGTATACGAGTCAATATTGAGTTTGGGGTCTTTCGCGACACTTCTGTGAGTTTCAAGATACCGGTCTATCCATATAGCAATACCAACCAATGAAATAATGAGAAAAGTGTAATATAAAATAGCACTCATAATATGCTCGCAGTTTGTTTATAAATGGCTTCTTATTATAAATATATACACAATGTGCGCAAGTAAAATATACGTAAAGTTTCTTGAATATATTTAAAAATGGTGTACAATTCGGTATATATAATAGAAATGAAAGGATACGTATTTATGCACGATATACTTAATAATATACAAGATATTGTCGGGCTATTGCCTGTTGCAATGATCTTTGGAGCGTCTAAGAGTGTTGCAGCATTTAATAAGGCATGCAAACTTGCTAAATCAGGAAAATATAAAGAAGCAATTGAAGAAACAAAGAATGCAATAGCGTTAGATCCTAAATTTGCTGATGCATACTATAATCTTGGAGAGTTTTACGGTAAAACAGGTGATAAAGACTTGTCAAATCAGTATTATAAAAAGTATCTTGAGGTATCTCCTAATGCGTCCGACAAAGATATTGTCAAAGAACGTATTATTAAGCTTGAAGGTAATGAAGATACCCTGTATTACAATAAAGGTCTTGAATGTCTGCAAAACAAAAAAATAGATGAAGCAATTGAACAATTTAAGAAGGTCATTTCTATCAACGCGAAACATACTGCTGCATGTAATTCTCTTGGTATATGTTATCAGGAGAAAGAACAATATGAAGATGCTTTAAAAGAGTTCAATGAAGTTGTGCTTATTAATCCTGAGTTTCCTGGCATACACTACAACCTTGGAAATATTTATGTTCTGCGAGGTGAGGCTGATACTGCTATTGAAGAATATCGCAAGGGTATAGAGATTAATCCTGAAGATATAGATACTTTTTACAATCTTGGTAATCTTTACCTTTCTAAAGAAATGTTTGAAGATGCCCAATCGCAGTTTAAAAAGATATTAGAAATCGATCCAAATGAGTCTGATGCACAATCATTCCTTGATGAGATTGCTCAGGAGAAGAAGAAAACTTCTCAAGAAGAAAAAGCAGTAAAGCAAAAAGATAAAAAGACTGAAGACGTAGATGCGGCTGAAGAGGCGAGTAAAATTGCAAAAGAAAAGGAAGCGGCCCAGCGTATGGCGATAGAGAAGGCTGAAGAAGAACGCAAAGCTCGAGAAAAAGCGGAAGCTGAAAAATCTCAAAGAGATAAAGAGGAAAAAGCGCGGCTGGAGAAGGAAAAAGAAGCAGCTGTCAAACTTGAAAAAGAAAAAGCAGAAGCTGAGAAGCGCGCGCAGGAAAAAGTCGAAGAAGAAAAGAAAATGCGCGAAAAGCTTGAAAAAGAGTTGGCAGAGAAAGAGCGCGTAGCGCAAGAGATAGAAAAAGAATTGGCAGAAAAAGATCGAATGGCGCAAGAGGCCGAAAAAGAATCGAAGAAGAAGGCAGTAAAAGAAAAACAAGAGTTTGAAGAAACCGAAAAGAAGTCCCGCGAAAAACTTGAGAAGGAGCTTAAAGAGAAAGAAAAGGAACAAGCCGTTGCACTTGAAAAAATGAAAGCGGAAATTGACACGCTTGTAAAAGAAAAAGAAGAAGCACTTAAGGAAGTAGATGCAAAAGCAGAAGCACAAAAGCAAGCTGAAGCAAAAGCGTCAGAAGAGAGACAAGCACGTGAACAAGTTGAAAAAGAAGCGCAAGAAAAGTTGAAAGTTGAAACCCAGCGACTTGAAAAAGAGAAGCAAGAAGCAGACCGTTTACTGAACGAAAAGAGAGCTGAAGAAGAGCGCATAGCAAAAGAACAGGGTGATACTGAAAAAATACAGCAGGTTAAAGCGGAAAAAGCGCGTATGATGCTTGAAAAGATGCAGGCAGAATTAGGCAAAAAAGAAGAAGGTGCGAAAAAGCAAAAACGTATTGAAGATAAAATTGAGGATCTGAAATCTCGTATTACACCGACAGATATTAAGGGCCGGGGAGAACTAGCTGATTTATATGTTTCACAAAAGCGGTTTGAGGAGGCAACAGTTCCCTTGAAAGAAATATTGGGGTTGCATCCCGAATATCCGGATATTAATTGTAAGCTTGGCAAGCTATATGTCAATATTGGACAGTTAGAGGAAGCAATATCTCATTTTAAGCTGGCACTGACGGTGAATCCACGCTACGGAGATGCTCATCGTGCGCTTGCATCAGTATATATGAATATGGGGCAAATTGACAAGGCGGCTGAGGAACTTGCCGTTATTAGTGATCTGGAAAAAGGAAACGACATAAAGACTGATAAAGAAGAACCGACAAAAGTAGTATCTGAAGAGATTGATCCTGATCTGATGAGTAAAAAATTGCATAATTTGCGAAAGTTATTTGATGATGGTATTATTACCGAAGCAGAGTTTAAAGAAAGAAAAAAGAAACTCCTTGAGAATTTTTAATTTTTTATTTCTTTGTATCCTTCCTTGTATAATTCTACTGAATTTCTCCGTGAGGAGTGTCTACGGTATAGATACCTTGTCACGTGGTATCGAGTATTATAATAAAGGACTCATTAAACGTGCAGAGGACAGTTTTAAAGATGCCTTAATGCAGAATTCTCGATCAGAGACAGCATATTATTACTTAGGGGTGATAAGTATTATGCGTGATGAGTATGATCAGGCAATTGACTACCTCATAAGACTTACTGAGTATAATTATTTTTATAAAGGGGTACATTATTGTTTAGGTATTGCGTATAAGAAAAAAAACGATTTTCAAAAAGCGTTACAGGAATTTGATCGATCGATAAAGAATTATCCAACAGCAAAGGCGTACTTTAATATAGGAGTTATCCATTCACAGCGGCATGAATATGATCAAGCGGTATATGCGTTTAAGAAATCACTCAGTCTTGACCGTAACAATGTATATTCGAGATATAATCTTGCAAATATATATGAGTCACAGGGAAAATACAGGGATGCCCTGACGGAATACAATAAAGTATTGAGAAAACGACCAAAATATATTTCGGCGTATTACCGTAAAGGGAGAGCGCTTATGGCTATGAAGCGCTACAATGAGGCAGTGATAGAATTTATGCGTACGATTGAATTAGATGAGAATTTTTCTTCCGGCTATCTCGGTGTTGCAATGGCATATGAAGAACTGAAAAGAGTTGATGATGCGAATACGTATTACAAAAAGTATGCACAGAAAGAAACCAATGAGATAAAGAGATCTCAAGCGTTGCAAAAAGCACATGATGTTCTCTATGAAGTAAAGTTTGTAGATGACGGGGCATTATAAGGTTGAAATAAAATGTATGATACATATAATTAGGAGATTATATTACTATAATTAAACTATGTATAAGGGGACCCCAATGATTAAAAAGATTGCCATACTATTTTTACTCTGTGCTGTTGTACTATTTCCGATTTTGCTTTCAGGCTGCGAGACAGTAAAGGGAACAGGAAGAGACATCTCTAATTTTGGAAGCATGATATCAGGTGATTAATGAATGTGCGTTATTACATGTTTTGTGAGCTTATATAGTGCACGGAGAGGATAAAAGAAATGCCGACATATGATAGATTGTTAAGTGGTTTTACCATAGGGTCTATGACTATACCTAATCGTATTATTATGCCTGCTATGGAAACGCATTTGGCTGATAGTAAAGGTTATATTACCGATGAAATAATATCATATTATCGATATCGTGCGCGTGGCGGGGTAGGGCTTATCATTTTTGAAAATACCGGGGTTGCAATGTCCGGAAGAGTAAATAAAGGTATGGCATGTATTCACGATGATTCTTATATACCGGGCTTTCAGAAATTATGTGATGCGGTTCATGAAGAAGGCGGAAAAATAGCGTTGCAGCTTTCACATGCGGGAAGGCAAACGCTTTCTGATTTTACCGGCAGTGACCCCTTAGCACCATCGGCTATTTCCTGTCCGGTATTACGCGAAGAACCGAAAGAACTAGCGGTAGATGAAATACACGATCTCGTGGAATCGTTTGCCCAAAGCGCGCTGCGAGCGCAAAAAGCTGGAGCAGATGCTGTTGAATTTCATATGGCACATGGATACCTTGTATGTCAATTTCTATCGCCATATTCAAATATTCGTAGTGATATGTATGGGGGGAGCACTGAAAATCGCTGCCGATTTTCAGTAGAGATTATTGCCCGGACAAGAGAGCTTGTAGGTCAAACATTTCCAATCATTTGCCGTATAAGTGCAGATGAATATGTTGATGGGGGCATTGATATTGATGAGGCAAAAAAGATTGCAGCTATTCTTGGAGCGTGTCAAATTGATGCGTTGAATGTTTCGGCATGTAATTATGAGTCTGCGCATCTTAATATGCCCTGCTATTACCGCCCGGAAGGTTGTTTTGTGCATCTCTCCAGAGAAATTAAGCGTACGGTATCATTACCTGTTTTTGCAGTAGGGAGAATCCGTCGCCCACAAATGGCTGAAGACATTATTTCCCGAGGTGATGCTGATTGTGTCTGTATGGGCCGAGTTCTTATTGCTGATCCTTTTTTACCAAAAAAGATAGCAGACGGCAGAGAGTCTCATATACGACCATGTTTGTCTTGTAATCGTTGTATTGAAAGTATCACCAGAGGAAAGATGGTATGTGTGGTTAATCCATATATAGGTATAGAAGTTGACAGTGAGAAGAAAAGTGCTGTGGAAAAAAAGAATATATGTATTGTAGGTGCAGGACCTGCTGGAATGCAGGCTGCGTTAAGTCTTTTTCAAGATGGCCACTCAGTGACTTTGTTTGAAAAAGAAAATGATGTTGGTGGACAAATGGCCATAGCGGGATTGCCGCCGGGAAAAGAGTCTATTTTAGAGTTTAAAGATTACCTTAAACGAGAGGTAGAGGAAGCCCAGATTGAGGTTGTGCTTGGTAAGGAATGTCAAGCGGATGATATTGTTAGTCGTAATCCCGACGTTGTTGTAATCGCAACGGGGTCTACGCACCATTTCCCGCCTTTACCAGGATTAGATACGGTTAAAGCGTATTCGGTTAAAGATGCGCTTTGTAATCCTTCGGAAATGGGAGATCGCATTGTTATTATCGGTGGTGGTCCTGAGGGGGCAGAACTAGCAGATTTTCTTGTTGAAAAAGGTAAAAAGGTAACTATTATTGAAATGAGACGATTGGTTGGTCTTGGACTTCCTTCGGGGGTACGTGCCCTTTTAGAGCCTAAGATTGAAGAAGAGGGTGTAACATTATTACGCAAAACAAAAGTAGTAAATTTCGATCAAGGGTCAATAGAGATCTATAATCGCAAACTGGGAACAAGTCATATAAGGGATTTTGATTCAGTTGTGATTGCTGTTCATCATGAAAGTAACAATAAGCTATATCTTGATCTTGAAGGAAAAGTAAAAGAGCTGTATTTAATAGGTGATGCGAAAGAACCACGTTTAATTAAAGAAGCCGTTTCTGAAGGAAATCATGTTCCGTTTTTGGTGGAACAACAAAAAGTGGGTGTATAATGTTTAAAATACTTAGAGATGATTTTAGCGCAGTTATCGATCGTGATCCCGCAGCCCGTGGGTTAAGCGGTAAAATTGAGATTATTTTATGTTACTCAGGTTTTCATGCGCTTATATGTCATCGTATAAATCATTATTTGCACACGACGCTCAAGATACCTGTTATTCCTCGACTGTTGGCACAGATAGCACGGTTTTTTACCGGTATTGAGATTCATCCCGGAGCCCAGATCGGTAAATCATTTTTTATTGACCATGGTATGGGTGTTGTTATAGGTGAAACAACCATTATTGGCGATAATGTTACTCTTTATCAGTGTGCGACTCTTGGCGGTGTGGGGTATATCAAGGGAAAGCGTCATCCGACAATTGGCAATAATGTGACTGTCGGTGCCGGAGCAAAGGTGTTAGGAAATATTGTAATCGGGAATAATGTAAATATTGGATCTGGGTCAGTTGTTATTAAAGATGTCCCCAACGATTGTACTGTTGTGGGAGTTCCTGCGTCGATTGTTCGGAAAAAAGGTGAAAAGGTTCCTTCTGTTAAGCTTGATCATGCTGATCTCCCGGACCCTATTGCAGAACGATTGGGGCTAATTCAGCAAGAGATTGATTGCATTGATGATCATATTAAATGTTTTAAAGAAGAATGTACGATCAGAAAAGCTTTAGATAAACTTAATGAACGGGACAAAACTCCGTAGTTATTTAGCGTATAGCGCGTAGCGTTTAGATTTTGCTTTAATTTTTTAACTATTCGCTACACGCTAAGAGATACCAGAATTAGTTCTTAGCATTTGGCGGTTCTATTGGCTTTATTCCTACTTTATCGGCAATATCAAGAAACTCTTTATCTGATACATTATCAAGGTTTTTACCCTTCTTTCGAAGCTCTTCATTTATTTTAATTGATTTTTCCTGCATGAGTTCATGGGTTTCCTCAGAGCCACCGTATAAACGAAAATTGTCACCTTTTGTTATCCGTGTGTGGCCGTCCTTATTGTCAAAGCCGAGACCGTAGAGTAGTTTTTTTACGTTATTTTTCATAGCGTCTCCATTACAATTATATTACCATACTATATATAACTTTTTGTATCGTCAAGGGGCAAAAAAGAACCAAGATAGCGAATAAATAGACATTTAGGAAAACATGAGATTAAGAGATATTCGAGGTATCGGTGAATAGGAAAACAAAAATTATCCAGGGAATAGTGACGGCAGTAGCTGTGTTTCTTGTTGTAGTTCTCCTTGATCACACATCATTTCTTCAAACGTTTGAGTTTAAAACGTATGATTGGAGATGCCGAGTTTTAAGTGATAGTGATAAGGCGGGGCGTAACATTGTACTTTTCTATATTGATCAGGCAAGTATTGATCACTATGCGAACAATGAGGGCATAAACTGGCCATGGCCGCGTGGTATGTATAAACCTGTTGTTGATTTCTGTATGCAAGGTGGCGCCGCAGCGCTTGTTTTTGATATGCTTTACACTGAAACATCATCGTTTGGTTCAGAGGATGATGAAGATTTTGCACAGTCGATAAAAGAATATGGAGCAGCTTATTTTGCGTTTTTTGGCAGTAAGAAAGAAAAGAAAAATGAGAATGACAAGAGCCTTTTTATTGATAAGGGTGCGCTTAATGTTCAGGGGATAGAAAACAGTGATCTTATTGAGTATTTTTCTTATACCCCTCCCATAAAAGAACTTTTAAAAGCCACTAAAGGTGTAGGGAATGTTGCAGGGGAACCAGACCAAGACGGTGTATTTAGAAGAGCTCCCATTGTAAGTCGTATAGATAAAAACGTTTTTCCCTTCCTTGCTTTTGCTCCCTATAAGACTCTTTTGAGTGCTGATAGCCTTAGGTATCGTGATGAGGTGCTCTCCGTTGGGGATCGAAATATCCCCGTTGATCGACAAGGGAGAATGATAATTCGATATTATGGCTCTGCTGGATGTTACAAAGCATTCTCCATAGGTGATATTATCCAATCTGCTGTGAGGATTCAGTCTGGGCTCAAACCTATTTATGAATCCTCGATTGTTAAAGATAAAATAGTATTTGTCGGGTGTAGTGCTCCCGGGCTAATGGATTTGAGAGTAACACCCTTTTCATCAATTTATCCCGGTGCTGAAGTGCATGCAACAGTGCTTGATAATATTCTGCAAAGAGATTTCATTAGAGAAATGCCGAAGGAAGTTGTCTATGCAATTTCATTACTGATTGCGCTTATCATCGGTATAATTGTCTATTCTTTACAGTCAGTGAGGGTGATATGTGTACTTATCAGTATGGTACTGGTCCTGTTTGTTTCAATAGATATGCTTCTTTTTAAGTATGGTGTATTGTTTGAGATGATGGCGCCACTTATGTGTTTTTTTATAACTGTTATGGTCTCAAGTATTATCAATTATGCAACAGAAGGTAGAAATAAACGAAAAATAAAACAAGCATTTCAGCAATATTCATCCCCAATTGTTGTAAATGAGATATTAAAATATCCTGAAAAATTAAAGTTAGGCGGTGAGCGGAAAGAACTGACAGTATTTTTTTCCGATATTGCGGGATTTACGACAATATCAGAACGCATGGAACCAGAAAAACTTGTTGATATTCTCAATGAGTATTTAAATGAAGTGGGCGACGTTATTTTGTCATATGCCGGTACCGTAGATAAATTTTTGGGTGATGCGGTTATGGCTTTGTGGGGAGCGCCGCTATCTCAAAATGATCATGCCGCGCGAGCATGTTATGCCGCACTCGATTGTCAAAAGATGCTTCTTGTGCTGAATGAATCACTAAAGCAGCGCGAACTGCCAGAGCTAAATACCCGCATAGGAATTAGTTCCGGGATTGTGCTTGTAGGGAATATGGGATCACATAAACGTTTTGATTATACTGTTATTGGAGATACAGTTAATTTAGGCGCACGTCTTGAAAGCGCGAATAAGATTTATGGTAGCAAAATAATGATTAGTCAAAGAACACGCGAGCTTGCCGGGGATACTATTGAAGCCAGAGAATTAGATCTCGTGAAGGTTAAAGGTAAAAATAAGCCCATACGTGTATATGAACTTCTTTCCAAAAAGGGCGAATTATCGCAAAGTATTTTAGATGCCCTCAAAATATATCATGAGGGGTTAGAAGCGTATCGTCAAAGGGAGTGGGACAAAGCATCAACCATATTTAAAGACGGTCTACGCTTGTCGCCACATGATAGTGTTGCTCAGTTGTATGTGCAGCGTATTGAAGACTCTAAAAAACAGCCTCCTGGTGATGATTGGGATGGCGTGAGTGTTCTTCAGTCAAAGTAGTGTTATCTTGATGTGCATGATCTTTCCTCTCGTAGGTTCTTTTTCGTTTGTTTTTATGCGAATTATGGTACACTATTTCGAGGAAAGAATAAGGAGTTGTGAAATAATAATATCCACAATTTGGCTGAGTCTATTTTTGAGCGAAACAAGGAACGAAGAGTGCCGCGTATCCCCTGCGATACGCAAACAATGAGTGACGCCGTTGCAGCCAAAAAGTGGCCAGCCCATTTGGGGAGGCTCATCTTTGACCGTCTGCTTTGTTGCTCCTCCTTGACGTACCACAGAGGGGACGTCAGCGTTGTAGCGTCTTGCATACGGTTCAAACTTGAGCCTCCAAATTGGGGGTATTATTATTTCACAACCCCTAAAGGGAGGGAGTTTGTATGAAGAAATATCTATATATTCTAATTGTGTTTATGGCAGTGTTTTTTGTTTCCGAGACGTGTTACGCTAAAACTATTACTGTAAGGCAAAAGAAAGCAAAAGTCAGGAAACTTCCAAAATTTTATGCGCCATCAATAGCAACTGTCTTACGAGGAGATTGGTTGGATGAAATGGGGAAACAAAATCAGTGGATAAAGGTTAAAACTTCATCCGGTGCTGTTGGATGGATCCATGCCTCATCATGTGTTTTAAAAAAGCTTAATCTGTCACATGCCGGTAAAGTCGGTACGGGAAATATTTCTGCTGATGAAGTAGCGCTTGCAGGTAAAGGATTTAATCCGTTGGTTGAAAAAAAATATAGAGAAGAAAATCCAGGGTTTAATTATGCCTTGTTAGATCAAATAGAGGCTATTGAAATAGGAGATTATGAATTAGTTGAGTTTATGCGAGAAGGAAAACTCGGCGAGTTTGGAGGTGTCTCATGCGATCAATAATGAAAAACGGTATACTTCTTTTATTTTGTGCGTTTACACTTGTATTACATGGTTGTCAGACAATGGATGGAGCCCTCCAGGCTGCAGCATCTGTTGCATCTCAAACTGGATATCTTCCATCAGGTGCAGGGAGCGCAATAGCCAATACGGGATCAGCTTTTTTTAAAGCAGCGGAAGGCATAACCGAGGAACAAGAATACTATTTAGGGCGCGCTATTGCGGTTAATTTATTCGATAAATATGGCAACTATGATAATCCTGAATTGTTGCATTATGTTAATAAGGTAGGAAATACGGTGCTCTATGCCTCTGGTACGCCGGGGACATACGGTGGATACCATTTTATAGTACTTGATTCGGATGAGGTTAATGCTATGGCCACACCGGGAGGATATGTCTTTATTACGAAAGGTACATTAAAGCTGGTACAAAATGAAGATGAACTAGCAAATATCCTTGCCCATGAAATAGCACATGTTAAATTAAAACATGGTGTAGGAACAATTAAAAGCTCACGTCTTTCCAATCTTGCGGCAATTACTGCATCTGAAGCAGGAAACTATGCTCTTAATCAATATACGGATGTCAATGTCGGAAGTCTTAAAGATGTCATGCAAGGTGCGGTAACAGATATAACCAACGATCTTGTCACAAAAGGATATAGTAGAAGCAAGGAATATGAAGCTGATGCGATGGCTATTGAAATTGTTACCAAAGCTGGGTATAACCCGTCTGGTCTTCGTACTTTTCTTGTTAATATGGATGCGATGAATGAAGGCAATGAAACCGGTGGCTGGTTTAAAACACATCCTAAAGCTAAAGATCGTATCAATAGAATAGATAAAAAATTAGCCGGTAAAAGTATTTCTAATCCCGTATATTCAATACGCACTGAACGTTTTGTGCGTGAAAAAGAAAAAATGAATTAATTTCTTAATATACTGAGAGGCGATCTTTAGCACGATGCTTGAGGTTACCTCTCAAATGCTTATTCGTAGTGCATGTGTGTGTAGTATATCTTTAAAGTAAACCTCTTACCCCGGACATCTCATTGAGAGAATAATAAGTGTGGAGAGGCTTTTATGTTGTACATTATAATTTTAACAATTGTTGGATACATTCTCTTTTTTCTGGGCAATGGCTCATTTCCATTAATCGGTGATAGTGAAGGAAACTACGCTGAGTTAGCACGTGAAATGATGGAAATGAAAGATTTTATTGTTCCCCATTTGAATTATGTTCCTTATCTTGAAAAACCACCTTTTTTTTACTGGCTTACCGCATTAACCTATAAAGTCATGGGGTGTAATGAAGCAGCAGCACGTTTATGGGCTGCTATTCCCGCACTAGGACTGGTTATAATTACTTATGGCGCAGGTGCGCGACTCAAAAACCGTTTATATGGGTTCATGTCTGCACTTATCCTAGGGACAAGTTTTGGATTTATTATGATGTCCAAAATTTGTTATATGGACATGCTCTTTTCATGCTTGATTGGACTCTCTCTTCTGTTGTTTTATGTGGGAATAGAGAAGCATGCGCGCAAGTATTTTTATATGTTTTATATTGTATTGGCACTTGCTGTTCTTACAAAAGGATTCGCAGGAATAATTTTACCGGTACTTGTTATTATCGCGTATATCTGTGTTACGCGAAGATGGCGCATACTAAAGAATATATATCTACTCGAAGGGGTAATCATCTTTATTGTTGTTGCCGCACCGTGGCATGTCGCCGCCGCAATTAAGAATAAGGAATTTCTGTGGTATTATTTTATTAATGAACATGTCTATCGATACCTTGGTATACGGTATCCGATAGATTATTTTCATGGTCCTATCTATTACCATGTACTGAGATTATTCGCCATGCTTTTCCCGTGGAGTATTTTTATTCCTGCAGGCATTTACTATTATATAAAAAAGATCGGTAAAAAAGAGAACTGGCTATTTTTTGCGGTATGGTTCCTTACCATTCTTATTTTCTTTTCTCTTTCTAAAGCGAAAGCAAATTATTATATGCTCTCTGCACTTGTACCGGTTGCTTTATGTATAGGACTTGTGTGGGAGGCGGGCATTGTTGATATGGCGCGAAAAATTGAAAGACGAATAGTTGCAATAACTTTTAGTATATATATCTTAGCAGGATTTGCATGTTTGACGCTTCTACTGATCTATCCACAGATTGTGTGTGATAATCTTTCTATAGAAGTATATCCGGCATCTGTGCTTATGCTCTTTTTTATGATGTTGGGTGCGCTCCTATCAGTATTTTTGTTTTTTAGAGATAAACGAACAACTGCGTTTATCGTGTTTCTTATAGGGGTAGGTTGTGCAGGTGTTGTCTTGTCTCAAAATACGTTCTTAGTGAATGATGAGAAATCTGCGAATGAGCATGCTTACATTATTAATACGCATTATAATGATGGTGATCTCATTGTTATTAGAGGTAAGTATGAAAGAAACTCAACTGCCTCATTCTACCTCAAAAAACGCGCTTACGTTGTGTGCGAACCATGGAGAGTAGACGGTGATCTTGATTTTGGCAGTAGGTATCCAGAGCACAGGAAATATTTTGTAAACTGGAATGAATTTGAGCAGTTGTTTAACGGGCACAAAAGAGTGTTTTTTATTACAAAAGAGCCGGGTGATTTTGATATCTTGAAAAATATGTTTCCAGATAGAACACGACTCATGTATGATTCATATGGAAGATATTTGATTACGAATCAAAAGGATATATATGATCGATAAACATAAACATTTTCTTTATTTTACCGAGATGTTGGATTGCGAGGTTATTGAACAGGATACCTCTGTTATGATAGGGCGTATTGTTGATTTAGTTGCATCTACTAAGGAGCTATATCCACGGATTGTCGGCGCACTTATTATGCAAAAGAAAACGAAAAAACAGATGATTATTCCGTGGAACAAACTCGAATATGTTAAAAATCGTATGTATTTGTTGAAGGGTGAGTATCAAGATCTTCTCAAAGTGTATGAACCTTCCGAAGGTGAGTTTCTATTGAAAGATGAATATCTCGATATGCAAATAGTGGATACGTATGGAGCGAATGTTGTGCGTGTGAATGATTTTCACTTGTTGAAAGAAAAAGATATTCTTTGGGTTGTGCATGCGGATGTAGGTGCACGAGGGATTATGCGTCGATTAGGATTTGAGAAAATCGTTGATAATATTACACACTGGTTATTTGACTACACCTTGAAAGAACGTTTTATTTCATGGAAATATGTACAAAGTCTTGATGAGCCTGGAAAGCCTTCTTCTGTCCTTAAACTAAAAGTTACACAACAAAAGTTGTCAGGTTTGTGGCCTGCTGATTTAGCTGAAATTATTGAAGATCTCGGTATGAAGGAAAGGATGAATCTTTTTAGGGCGCTTGATACTGAAACCGCAGCAAATGTAATAAAAGAAGTGAGTCCGCATGTGAGAAAGACAGTTTTTGAGGCGATTGGAAAAGAAAAAGGCACGCAGATATTTAAAGAATTACCGGTAGATGATATTGCAGATATTATAGTTGAGCTTCCGGATAGGAAAGCAGAAGTCCTTTTAAGTACATTAGATAAAGAAGAAGTTGAAAAAATAAGAGAGATTGCTGCTGTCCCTAAAAATGAAGCGGGTAGTTTTATGGAGCTTGATTATATTACGTTGAGTGCTGATATGACGGTACAAGCAGCTTTAGAAAAAATACGTAAAGCTGCTCAAGAAATAGAATTAATAAATTATATTTATATAACTGATGATGATAATAGTCTTAGAGGTGTGACCACATTAAGAAGGATTATGATCAATGAGCCAGATACCAAGATCGGTGAGTTTATGCATGAGAATGTGATTCGCGTAAAGGTTGATACTAATCGAAAAGAAGTAATGCGAATGTTTGCTAAATATGATTTTGATGTGCTGCCGGTTACTGATGATGAAAATCAGCTTGAAGGGGTGATAGCATTAAAGAATTCTCTCGAAGAATTAGTTCCTCAACTTGCTAGGGAGTAAATGTGTTATGAGCGTGAGTGTAAGGCGTTTTCAGTGGTGGAAAAGAGCTGCGATATTTTTTGCAGTTATGGGTCCCGGTATAATTACGGCAAATGTCGATAATGATGCAGGTGGGATTACCACATATTCTTTGTGTGGCGCGAATTTTGGATATACTCTTTTGTGGTCACTTATCCCGATAGGGATACTCCTTATAATGGTCCAGGAAATGTGTAACCGAATGGGGGTCGTTACCGGAAAAGGATTGTCATCCCTTATACGCGAACGTTTTGGTTTAAAAATTACGTTTTATCTTATGTTAGGGCTCCTTTTTACAAATCTAGGAAATATCATTGCAGAATTTGCGGGTATTGCAGCAAGTATGGAGCTTTTCGGTATCAGTAAATATATTTCAGTTCCTATTAGTGCGGGGTTTGTGTGGTGGCTAGTCACAAAGGGAACATATAGAAGTGTAGAAAAAGCATTTCTTGTTGCGTGCTTATTTTATTTGGCGTACGTAGTAAGTGGTTTTCTTGCTAAACCTGATTGGGGTGAAGTTGCTAAGTGTACATTGATCCCGCAATTCCAATTAAAGGGCCCGTACCTTATTATGTTAGTCGGACTTATCGGAACGACTATTGCTCCTTGGATGCAGTTTTATCAACAGGCGAGTGTTGTTGAAAAAGGGATAAAGATTGAAGATTATAAATATTCTCGCTGGGACACGATCATTGGCGGAGTGGTGGTAACGGTAATTGCTTTTTTTATAATAGTGGTATGTGGCGCGACACTTTTTAAATCAGGAATTACCATCCATACCGCAAAAGATGCAGCTATGGCGCTAAAACCACTTGCGGGGGAACATTGCATGGTACTGTTTGCTATCGGCCTTTTAGTTGCGTCACTATTTGCGGCATCGATATTACCACTTGCAACATCGTTTTTTGTATGCGAGGCATTTGGCTATGAGTCAGGAGTGAACAAGACCTTCTCTGAAGCCCCGCAATTCTATATTCTTTATTCAATACTCATTATTATTGGGGGCGGGATAATATTGTTCCCCAATGCACCGCTTATACCCATCATGCTTATTTCTCAGGTCATTAATGGTGTCATGTTGCCGTTTATATTAGTCGCGATGATACTGCTGGTAAATAATGTGAAGCTTATGGGTAGTTATGTAAATTCAAAATTTTATAACTACTTTTCCTGGATTGCTGCTGCGATAATTAGCGTACTCAGTATCGTGATGATCGTATTTCTTTTTCTGTAGATGCGTTTATCGTTGAACTATGAACTATTAACGAAAATGCCGAGAGGGGGATTTGAACCCCCAAGCCCTTGCGGGCGCTAGACTCTGAATCTAGTGCGTCTACCAATTTCACCATCTCGGCAAAGTGAATTATCTGTTTACCATAACAGGTAATGGTAAACAGAGCGTTTAGCGTATAGTAAAAAAAGCAAAAATACCATACACTATGCACTCAACGTTGTTTCAGCCTCTTGTCTGAAGCCTTATAATAGTTCTGCTGCAATAGATGCTAAAGGACTACGCTCACTTTTTGTTAATGTTACCGTTCCAACTAATGATTCATCTTTTAATCGTTCGGTTGCATAAGACAAACCGTTAGAGCTCGCATCAAGATATGGATTATCAATTTGGTATGGATCACCGGTTAATATCATTTTTGTCCCATATCCAGCCCTACTAATAATTGTTTTAATCTCGTGTGGGGTCAGATTTTGAGCTTCATCAATTATAACAAATTGATTTGGAATACTTCTGCCTCGAATATATGTTAATGCCTCTGTTTCAATCTTATTGTCTTTAAATAACTGGTATATTTTAACCTTTATATCAGGTGTTTTATGACTGAGTATATATTCAAGATTGTCATGGATTGGATCCATCCAATGTCCGATCTTTTCTTCCTTTGATCCGGGAAGGTATCCAATGTCTTTTCCCAGCGGCATGATAGGTCGGGAAATGAGCATTTTCTGGAACTTACTTTCATTGATAACTTGTTGGAGCCCTACGGTAAGCGCAAGAAGAGTTTTACCGGTACCTGCCTGTCCTACGAGAGTTACCAATTTAATTTCAGGGTCAAGAAGAAGGTCAAAGGCTATACGCTGCTCAAAACTGCGCGGACGGATATTCCAAAGCTTTAAGTTGTCATTGGGGAGGACCACAAGCTTATTATTTCTATGATCGTGTTTGCAGATAACATGATCTTCTTTGCTGCTTGCGTTGTATGCAATAACATATTCGTTTGGACATAATTTTCTTCCCTCAACTGGCATTTCACCCGTAGCAAGGAGTGTGTCATAATTCTTTTTATTGAGATCCATTTGCTGCCATCCGGTATATAATTTTTCAAAATCAACTTTTTGTTTTTCAAAGTCGACAGTATAAATACCGAGGGCATCAGACTTAATGCGCGCGTTGATATCTTTTGAAACAAAAATCACTTTTTTATCTTTATTTGTCCTGTGGAGGTTGTAAGCGAGCATAAGTATTTTATTGTCTGTGATATTTTTATCAAAATCAATTTTTTCATCTGGTTGAGTCAGTGAGATTTTGAAGATCCCGCCATTTTTCATTTTTACGCCATCACTGAGGCGACCTCTTTTTCTGAGAATATCTAATTGTCGTATGGCAGCTCTTGCGTTTCTCCCGCGTTCAGAGCTCTCTTTTTTAAATTTATCTAGCTCTTCAATGACCTCAAGAGGGATAACAACCATGTTGTCTCCGAATGATTTTAATGAAGCTGCACTATGAAGAATAACATTTGTGTCTAATATAAAGATTTTTTCCATAGCACCCCCTTGTTGTTTGAGTTTTTTAAAGTTAGATAGCTCTATATGTAATTATAGCAATAAGTTTTAAAGTGTTAAAGTACATTTTATATAAAAATGTATGGTTGTAATGTAATTATGCCTAAATAATGTTGCGCATTACTGATATGGGTTTAAGCAATAAAATTAGCAATATTTATATTGCAATTTTGGGGTATATTTGTTATACTCACTCTATAAATATTTAATATGAGGTACCATATGGTTGATTTAATAGGTAAAGGTTTATATGTCTGTGATCTTGATAAAGATAAAGTGCCTGTACTCAGGCAGTATCTTGATGAGAGTGGATATATGTTTAAAAAGGTTCCCTATACCTATTTCAGCGCGCAAAGGAAAAATCTTTCCGTTACTATGTATTTAAAAGGGAAGCTTGTCATACAAGGTAAGATGGCGTCAGAATTTGTGGAATTTTATCTAGAACCTCAGCTCTTGAAGAAAATTACGATGAGCGGAGGAAAACGTATCGATGCTGATTATGGTGAGAGTAGAATTGGTGTTGATGAAAGTGGAAAAGGGGACTATTTTGGGCCGCTTGTTGTCGCGAGTGTGTTTTCTGAGGCGTCAGAGATTGTAAAATTAGAAGAGATGGGTGTTAGAGACAGTAAGAAACTTTCGGACAAAGCAGTTGATGTGCTGTATAAAAAAATTATTGAAAAATATCCCCATTCGGTTGTTGTTATTGGTCCTGAAAAGTATAACGAGCTTTATGTAAAGATGTCAAATTTAAATGTCATGCTTGCGTGGGCACATGCTCGTGCAATAGAAAATCTTGTAACAAAAGTACAATGCTCAAAAGTTATTGTTGATCAGTTCGCTGATGAAAGAATGGTGAAATCTGCACTTCTCAAGAAGGGCAGAGACATTAATTTAGAGCAAAGACATAGAGCAGAAAGCGATTTAGTGGTTGCTGCAGCATCAATAGTTGCTCGGGGAGAATTTTTGAAGCGTTTGAGAAGAATCTCCGTCGAGCTTAATTATCAGTTATTAAAAGGTGCTGGGGATAAGGTAAATGAACTGGCGCTTAAAATGTACAATGAAAAAGGAATGGATATAATGCAGAGAGCTGCAAAACTTCATTTTAAAAACACGGAAAAGGTCAAGAATCTGCGGTTTAAATCGTCTGAGACAAATCCCAAGCCCGCAACAAAGAAAAAAATGAAGAAGAAAACGTCCGAAGACGAAGTGAGTGATGAATAAGAATACCTCACACGTTATTATTACCAACCGAAAAGCTCTTCATGATTATCATATTATAGATACGTTCGAGACGGGAATTGAGTTGCGGGGGACAGAAGTAAAGTCTTTGCGCCAAAAAAAAGGTAATATGAACGACAGTTTTGCGCGGGTAATTAAAGGGGAAGTGTTCCTTTTTAACCTCCACATTAGTCCATACGATTTTGGTAATATTAACAATCACGATCCCTTGAGAACGCGTAAATTATTGCTCCATAAAAGTGAAATAATGAAGTTATCGGGAAAAGCGACGACAAAAGGATTTGCGTTAATTCCCTTGAAATTATATTTAAAAAAAGGTAAAGTGAAAGTGGCTCTCGCTATCGGACGTGGTAAAACACAGTACGACAAGCGGGAAACGATCAAAGAAAGAGATTCTCAAAGAGAAATGCAACGTGCCATAAGAAAACACAATAAGTAGCTAGTACCTGCTCTTTTACAATTATAACCCTGTTTTAGTATGGGGGTGATTCGGATTCGACTTGTGATTGCAGAGTATAATTGCATGCGGAGGGTGTCAGGTGGCCTCCTAAAAACCTGGCAAACACATAAATGCTGACAAAGGTAAAATTATACCCTTTGAGAATATTGTGCCAGCCATTAAGGCTCCATCAATTAATCTTGGGGTGTTAGCTAACGCTGCTTAATTAAGTAGCTCGTCTATGGTGATGTGCCTGTTCATTATTATAGACGCCGATTAATAGGCTAGTTTCTCATTATGCGGCGGGGTGAGAAGCGAACTTTACGCTGCTGATCTCCTTTAAGGTTTTTCTATTATCCTTTGGGAGATGAGAACTAAAGATAGAATAAGCATGTAGACGTTATATTCGAGCCGCTCAAGGACGCGGGTTCAACTCCCGCCACCTCCACCATTTTTGCTAAAGTCTAAAGTTAAAAAGAAAAATTCAAAACTAAGGATTAATATAATATTTTATTAAATTGGCTGAAGACCCCACATTAGTTTTTACTTTTCCCTTATTAGGTGTGAATTTATTTAAATAAAAGGTCTGTAGTCGGTGGTCTGATGTCTATAGTCTGACAAAAGAAGGAGTGTAGTATGCCAAAAAATAGAGCGAAACGAATTTGTAAGTCAAGCCGTAAAAAAGCTGTCAGAAAAGCACGTGCTAATAGACAAGCATGTCATGGAAAAATACCCAAAGGCGGACATTAATTTTGCGGTGTTAGTTGATCGGTAAGCGGTGAGCGCAGTTTAGTTCATCGTCTACACTCATAAAATTTATAAGTAAATTTTTCTGGGTATTGTCCTCGTAGGGGATCGTTGATGATTCATCGATAGAAAGTTTTTCGCTAGATCGATTCACTAAACGTAATATTTGTTTTTTGACTTATCCCCCCTAGATTTTATCGGACTTCGCCTCCAAAATCGTAAAGAAGGGGGGATAGTTCGACAGTCGAAAGCCACTATGTTATCACTAGTGCCCTTCGTGTCTCACTAAAGCTTACAACTTACAGCTTATAGCTGGAACGGGCATTTCCCCTCTTTCCAAAAACCATCTTTACCGAGATTGTCTTTTAGTTTGTTCCTGAATTTGGCGCATAGTGTGCATCGCGAGTCTTTTTCTTTTCCGTGTATAACCAGGGTTAATCCGGCATCATGTAAAACGATCTTTATCGATGAGTCGCTGGCATAGGAATGTTTGTGTATTGCGGTAAAGATTTTTTGTGCGAGATCTCGGTGAGCGGCCTCTCGTGAAACGAATTTAATAGTACATTCTCTTAATAAATTTTCTTTTAGGGTCGAGTCGATACTGATAGTAGAAATGGACTGCAATTCGCTTATACGGGCATTAATATCTTTTAGGTGGCGTGTGCATAACTTTTCCTCAACATCACACTTGGTATGGAAGAGGACGTGGTTAAACCATGAGCGTGCTTCATCGAGTTTGTTCTCTTTAAGTAACGTTAATGCGAGATCAAGTTCATCGGACATAGTATTCTTTCAGCGGATAGCGTTTAGCGCATAGCGTATAGTTAAAAAACAAAAACTAAACGGTGAACGCTGAACTCTGAACGATTAACGTTTTTGTCATTCCAGAATAAGGTTTGTGACGGTTTCCTTGACGCCTTTTATTTTTCTGATCTTATCAATGATGAGTCTCAGGACATCTTTATGCGTTTTCCCTTCGATAAGACAAATAATATCCTGTTCGCCAGTAGTCAGCTCAGCGCTTTTAACCCCTTTTATTTTAAGAAGAGCAGTCTTAATTTTAGATTCTTTTCCGCCTTCAACAATTATCTTGAGATATGCTTTTGCCATATATTCCTCCTTATTTTTTGTATGCCTGTATTGTAGAACGTTTTAAAACATAGTAAAAGAGTTATTTTTAAGCGTATTAGATTGATAGCATCTATATTTCTGGTCTATAGACAGATATTTTTGAGCTTGACGAGTAATTAAAGTAATAGATACTATATACAGTGCTCATGTTTATGATAAAGAATTCTTATACATATATTTACCATTTTTTACAAAAAGCAGTGTTTGTTCTCAGCTTATTATTTATGGTATGCTCACTGGTGCATGTATATGCACCAGTGGCTTTCGCCTATAGTGTGAGAGGTGACTATGCTTTAGTAAACTCAGATGACAAGAAAGTGCCGGAGAAAGTTGAAGTTATTGTTATAGATCCCGGCCATGGGGGAAGAGATCCCGGAGCAATTGGTATAAATGGAATAGAAGAAAAGCAGGTAAATCTTAGCATTGCACTACATTTAGAGAGGTATCTAAAAAGAAACGGTTTTAAAGTATTCCTGACACGTGACTCAGATAAGACCATTTCGTTAGAGGAACGTGCGCAGTTTGTAAACAAGATTGACGCAGATCTTTTTATTAGTATTCATACGAACGCTCACACGGATAAAAGCGCTCATGGGTATGAGACTTTTTATCTGTCTGATCCGCTGTATGATTCATTGGATCCTACGATGTTATTTAGTGAGGGCAACGGATATGTGAAATACGACTTATTTTCACAGGTAAATCATGAAATAGGGAGGTTATATTTAAAACTGTTAGATTCAGCTTCGAGTGAGTCGCGTTCATATAGTATTGGTTTGGCAGATTCCATTCATTCATCTTTAAAAACACATATTGCTTCACGTGATAGAGGGGTGAAAAGAGCGCGTTTTTTTGTTTTAAGAAAGACACAGATGCCCGCAGTGCTAATCGAAGTTGGTTTTATTTCCAATACACATGAAGAAACACAGCTTTCACAAGACACACATAGGGAGAAAATTGCCTGCGGTATTGCTCAAGGGGTCATTTTGTTTTGTAATGGCATTACGCATAAGAATGAATACATTGGTTATCATAAAAAACAAGAAATACAAGATGAAAAGAGGCAAAAGTGTTTGAAGCAATGATTGTAACAGAGTTTAATTCAGCACATAGGTTAAGAAATTATAATGGAAAATGTGAAAATTTACATGGTCATAACTGGAGAGTAGAAGTGCTGGTTTGCTCACCAGAACTTGATAGAAATGGGTTCGTTGTTGACTTTGTTAAGCTAAAAAAGATCACAAATACGTTTATTAAGAATCTTGACCATAAAGTGCTTAACGGAACACCATTTTTCAAAAAAATAAACCCATCGGCAGAAAATATCGCGCAGCTGATCTACAACAATGTGAAAAAGAAATTACCAAAAAGTTGCAGCATGAGTAGTGTTTCTGTCTGGGAGACAAATGCTAACTGTGCTACCTATAGAGAAGAATGAAAAAAGCAGTCGTATTATTATCCGGAGGTTTAGATTCCGCTACAACACTGTATGTTGCGCGGAAGAAAGGCTATGAGATATTTTGTCTTATCTTTGACTATGGACAAAGGCATAAGAAAGAGATGCAGAGTGCCCGCCAGCTTGCAAAAGCAAGTGGGGTTGAGCACAGTACGCTAAAAATTGCGCTTCCTTGGAAAGGGAGTGCTCTTCTAGATAAGGCTGTTCCATTACCTCGCAAGAGAAAGAATTGTGCGGACAATATACCTTCCACGTATGTTCCTTCTCGTAATACAATATTTCTGAGTTATGCTCTTTCATGTGCAGAATCGATAGAAGCGGAAGCAGTTTTTATTGGTGCCAATGCCGTGGACTATAGCGGGTATCCTGATTGCCGACCGGAATATTTCAGGGAGTTTCAGCATATTGTGCGTGTTGGAACAAAAGCGGGTGTTGAAGGACGAGGTATAAAAATTAATGTCCCTCTTTTACATAAAACAAAAGCCCAGATTATAAAGTGGGGAATGCGCCTAAAGGTTCCCTATGAACTTACCTGGTCCTGTTACGATGGGGGGAAGGTTCCCTGTTTAACCTGTGATTCTTGTGTGTTGAGAGCAAAAGGTTTTAAAGATGCCGGGGTCATTGATCCAGCAATCAAAATGTAGATAAAATATTAATTTCGAATTTCTAAACCCTAAATAATCTTAGAACTATAGGCTGTAAGCTTTAAGCTATAAGAAAAACTATAAATTTGAATATTTAAAAGGCATATTTGGATGGAAAAAGAAATAAAAGGAAAAATCGTTGAAATATTTCATTCCATACAGGGTGAAGGAAAATATGTAGGGCAAAGACATATATTTGTTCGTTTGGCTGGATGCAATATCGGTGCGTGTTCTTATTGTGATACAGATTATGCTGCCCAGTCAGAAATGACGGCCGAAGAAGTAGTAAAAAACATCTTATTGTTACGCAAAAAAGAAGATATTAGAACGATTAGTGTTACCGGTGGAGAACCTCTGGTTCAGGATGAGTTCTTAGAAAACGTGTTAAAACTATTAAGTTCAGAGGGCGTAAAGATACTCCTTGAAACAAATGGTACTATGCCAGAAGCTTTCGAAAGAATAAAAACATATGTTGATATTGTTTCTATAGATATTAAACTTCCAAGTTCGTGTAGCGGAAAAAGTTACTGGTCACAGCACACAGAATTTTTGCAGAGGGCCTCAGAGAAAGATCTCTATATAAAAGTTGTTGTGGGTAAAGAGACAGAAGGGAAAGAATTTTCTCGTGCCATTGATTGTGTGAGAAAAATTGATAAGGCAATCCCATTTTTTATTCAGCCGGAGAGTGATATAGATGGAAAATGTAGAATAACAGAAGAAAAGCTAGTCGATTTGTTTAAATTGGCGAATAAATCCCTTCTAGAAGTGAGGGTAATGCCGCAAATACATAAGATATTAAACGTACCATGAAAAATAGAAAACGTGATCTAAATTATAAGAGCAGGGAACACAAAATGAATAAACAAATTGGAATAACAACAACTGTGCCTATAGAAGTGGTCTACGCCGCCGGTTATCGTGCTTGTGATCTTAACAATGCGTTTGTTACTGATAGTGATCCGTCGAGGCATATTTTATATGCGGAGGAAAACGGTTTTCCTCGTAATATGTGTGCATGGATTAAAGGACTGTATGCAACGATAAAACAGCGTGATATTCGAGAGATAATTGCCGTTGTACAGGGAGATTGCAGTAATGCCATATCGTTGAGTGAACGAGTAGAGACCGAAGGAGTATCAATAATTCCTTTTTCATACCCGTATGATGGGGACAGCTACTTGCTTAAAAGAGAAATAGAGAAGCTGATGAAATATTTTAATGTTTCCTGGGAAGATGTAGCACAAACAAAGAGAAAACTTGATAGGATCAGATCAAAAGTAAAAAAAATAGATGAACTGACATGGCGTATTGGTAGTGTAAGCGGTTTTGAAAATCATATTTGGCAGATAAGCTGCAGTGACTTTAATGGTGATCCTGATACGTTCGAAAGAGAACTCGATGAGTTCTATAAAGTTGTTTCAAAGCGAACTGTTTCTGCTGAACCGATGGACAAGCTTATCAGAATCGGCGTTATCGGTGTGCCTCCTATAGTATCCGATCTCTATCAATACATTGAACAGTCCGGAGCAAAAGTAGTCTTTAATGAAATGCAGCGGCAATGTGCAATGCCTTATGTTGCAGCTGATGTTGTTCAACAGTATATGCTCTATACGTACCCATATGGTATAAAGAAGAAAATAGCGGATATTGAAGGTGAGATAAAAAAGAGAAACATTGATGGGATCATACATTATGTGCAGAGTTTTTGTCATCATCATGCAGAGCATGAAATATTTAAAAAAGAGCTTTCAGTTCCGATACTTGCTCTAGAGTGTGATAAACCGGGTAAACTTGATGGAAAAGAAAAATTAAGAATTGATACATTTACAAAATCATTATCTATAAAAAGGGGGAGTACTCACCTGCCGAAGAAAAGTGCCTCGAACATTTCTGGATCTATAACAAAGTCGGGAAAAATAAAAGAAAAGTTGACCTGCGGGGTTGATATTGGGAGTAGAAATACTAAAATAATCTATGTTCAGAATGAGAAGATTGCAAAGGAACAGATATTTGATACGGTAGATTTTTATAAATGTTTTGGAAAACATGGGGAAGATTCATTTTCTATCGATATGTCTTTGTTTCCTGAACGTCCCGGTAAAATCATTTCAACAGGGTATGGACGAGGCAATATTGGTGCCAGTGGTAAAAACTCTATCTCAGAGATTTATGCTCATATATATGGTGCCCGGTACTCAACTGGACATGAGTCGTTTATTTTAGTTGATATTGGCGGGCAGGATGTAAAGGTGGCATCGGTAAAAGAAGGGTTAGTAAAAGATTTTATTGTTAATGATAAGTGTGCTGCAGGAACAGGACGGTACCTTGAAAACATGAGTAAGATATTAGGTATTAGTATAGATGATTTAGGCATGCAATATGATTCGCCCGAGTATTTGAATGCGACATGTGCAGTATTTTCAGAAACCGAAGTAATCGGAAAAATTAATAGTGGCCTGTCAAAAGAAATCATAGCATCAAGTGTTAATTACAGTGCATTTTTAAGGATAAAATTGTATATACTCAAATTCTTGGATGGGGAAACTCCAGTGCTTTTTACTGGTGGTGGTGCGAGAAATATTGCAATACAACACTTTGCTCAAGAGGAATTGGGAGTGAGTATTGTCAAAATTGATCGCCCACAATTTGCAGGTGCTCTTGGGTGTGCGTGGTATGGAGCGAATGTAACATAACAAACAGTTGACTAATATCAAGAGATAGGCAAAAATTAACGGTGTAGAGCAAGTTATATTGCAATAGAAACTATGAGAACCGGTAGAATATATGGTAAGAAAAATACATGTTAAAGAGCTAACCCGTATTGTACAAGAACTGTGTCTTGATGCGAATATAAACGCCCCCAAAGATGTAATGATAGAGCTGAAAAAGAGTTTAAAAAAAGAGAAATCTGATTTGGCGGCATATTGCTTGCAGTCATTGGTAGATAATGCACGTATTGCCAAAGATAATAAACTTGCTTTGTGTCAGGACACAGGCATGGTAGTCGTTTTTCTTGAGATTGGGCAGGATGTTCATCTTGTGGGTGGCGATCTAAGTAAAGCGATCGATAAGGGTGTTAGGCAGGCGTACAAAACTGGTTATTTTAGAAATTCTGTTGTTGATCCATTAAGTAGAAAGAATACAGGCGATAACACACCGGCAATAATTCATACTACGATTGTTCCCGGCTCACGTATAAAGATCAGTGTATCTCCGAAAGGTTTTGGCAGTGAGAATATGAGTGCTATAAAGATGTTTAATCCAACCGCATCAATCGAAGATATAACATTGTTTATTGTTGAAACAGTAAAGGTTGGTGGTGCGCGACCATGTCCCCCTGTTATTGTGGGAGTGGGGATAGGGGGTACATTTGAAAAAGCAGCGTTACTATCAAAGCATGCGTTAATGGAGCCTATTAATAATAAAAAGAAGTCATTGCCAATTAGAAAAGTTGAAAATGTATTGTTAAAAAAGATAAATGCGTTAGGGATAGGCCCGCAAGGCGTTGGTGGGAAAACAACCGCACTTAAAGTAAATGTAATGACGCATCCTACGCATATTGCGGGATTACCTGTTGCGGTAAATATATGTTGTCATGCGCTCAGACATAAAGAAAAGATTATATAAAAATCATTGAGAGTTACATGCTGAAAAAAATGAATGAAACGAAAATACAAATGCCATTAACAGTAGGAAAAGTAAGATCATTAAAAGCAGGGCAGAAAGTGCTATTAAGCGGGGCACTGTATACTGCACGTGATCAAGCACATAAAAAAATATGTCATGCGCTGGCGCACAATAAAAGAGTGCCAATTGATTTATCGAGTGCCCTCATATATTATTGTGGGCCAACTCCCGCACGACCCGGTCGTGCTATAGGATCCTGTGGCCCAACAACAAGCGCGAGAATGGATGAATTCACTCCGGCCTTGTTGGCAAAGGGGCTCAAAGGTATGATAGGTAAAGGTGAGCGTTCTCAAGAGGTTGTTAAAGCGATACAAAAAAATAAAGCGGTATACTTTATAGCAGTAGGAGGAGCTGGTGCGTTACTCTCATGCTGCGTGAAAAAGGCTTCTATTGTCGCATACTCAGAACTTGGGACTGAAGCTGTACGGAAACTTGAAGTTGAGGATTTCCCCGTTATAGTAGCTATTGATTCACGTGGAAAAACTATTTTGAAAAGAGGGTAATATGTTTGCCGAAAGAATGAAAAAAATTGATTCCTCAGGGATACGAAAAGTCTTTGAGCTTGCAAAAAATATGAAAGATCCTATAAATCTTAGCATAGGCCAACCTGACTTTGATGTGCCTGATATACTCAAGAATGAAGCAGTGAAAGCTATTGAGAGTGGGTTTAACAAATACACGGTTACTCAGGGAATTGATCCACTGCGCAAAAACGTTGAAAAAGAATTAGACAAAAAAGGCATATTTTATGAGAGCTCATTAATCACCTCCGGTGTTTCAGGCGGTTTGCTTTTGGCCTTTATGGCGTTAATCGATCCGGGTGATGAAGTTATTATTGCTGATCCTTATTTTGTGATGTATACGCATCTGGTGAGCTTGATGGGAGGTGTCCCACGATATGTTGATACCTATCCGCATTTTCGCCTGTTGCGATCTGACATAGAAAAGAATATCACTAAGAAAACAAAGCTTATAATTATAAATAGCCCCTCGAATCCAACAGGAACAGTGTATACCAGGGAAGAACTGACCATGGTAGCAGATCTTGCCCGAGAACACGGGATTATTGTCTTATCTGATGAGATATACGATACCTTTACGTACGATGGTGATTATACTCATATGGGATCGCTTTATAATAATACAATTACCTTAAATGGTTTTTCAAAATCATATTCTATGACCGGATGGCGTATTGGATATGCAGCAGGCCCAAAAGATATTATTGCGGAAATGACAAAGTTACAGCAATATACCTTTGTGTGCGCTCCTTCATTTGCGCAAAAAGCTGCGGTTAACGCGTTTGATTTTTCTATGGAACCGTATATAGAGGACTATAAAAAGAAAAGAGATATTGTCTATAACGGTCTGAAAGATGCCTTTACCGTTGAAAAGCCTCATGGCGCGTTTTATATTTTTCCTGAAGCGCCTGATGGGAATGCTTCGCGATTTGTGGAACGAGCGATCGATAATAATGTTTTGATAATTCCCGGAAATGTATTCTCACAAAAAGATACACATTTTCGGATATCATATGCTGTAAATGATGAAACACTAAAGCGCGGAGTTGACCAGTTAAATGCGCTGAGAGAAAAAGTTGAAAGTGAAAAGTAAAACACCTATAATTGTATTAATGTAAAAGGTACATATACCGTAAGCCAAAGGAGATGTTTATGAGCTGTCCCAACTGTAGTACAGATATGAAAAGAACGGTAAAAGATACAGTGACCATTGATGAATGTCAAAGCTGTCAGGGTATATGGATCACTAAGGATCATTTGGATGAGCTGAAAGCAAAAGAAGATCGTTTTATTAGATGGCTTGATATCCCTTTATGGAAAGAAGATAAAGAGCATCAAATGGCTGTTTCAGAAAAGGGATGTCCTCAATGTGGAAAAAAGATGTATCAGGTGAATTATCGCGGGCATGAGGTAATACTTTTTCTGTGTATGGATTGTCAGGGAGTATGGCTTGAAAAAGGTGAATTAGAAAAGTTAATCGCGTATCTAGAAGATATTGTTACCGATGAATCGATAGAGGATTTTATAAAGGATCTGGGTAATGAAGCCGCACAATTACTTCAAGCCAAAAGTGATTTAGTTACTGAAGTAAAGGATGTTTCAACAATAATGAAACTCATAGAATATCGCATTTTTTCAAAGTTTCCTGTATTATCTCAGCTAGCGTCTCGTGTCCCGCTTATATGATCTGAATTCCCATTTTATTTTTGCTGCAGAAGTGTTAATGCATGCTTCTGCAGCCTCTGCGCCTTCCTTATTAGTCAATACGGGTTTTTAAAGAATTGTTTTATGATAGCTCCTCATCCGGGCGAGCTTTTATCTTTTTAATATCTTCAATCATAGAATAGATGCCGGGAATGATAAGAAGGGTAAGAAACGTTGATGTAATAAGACCCCCCATAACGGTGATAGCCAAAGGTGCCCACAGCGCGGAACTTCCGCCCCGACCGACGGCCATAGGAAAAAGCGCTATAACAGTAGATGCTGCAGTCATAATAATAGGCCGTAATCTGCTTTCTCCGGCAGATATGAGCGCTTTATACAGATTACACCCACTTGCCATAAGCTGATTGATCTTACTGATCAATATGATCGCATTACTTGCAACAATACCAGCAAGCATAATTGCCCCAACGAGTACTCCCATAGTGACCGGTTTTTGTGTCATAAGGAGTCCGGCGATAGCACCGATTAAAGCCAGCGGCACTGCCGTAAGAATAATAAATGGTTGAATATACGATTCAAATAATGAGGCAAGGATCATATAGATTAAGAGAACAGAAAGAAGGAAGACAACAAAGAGCTGTTTTTGATTTTCCTGCATTTTTGCGTAGTTACCGCCAAATTCCCAATAAAAATCCTTTGGGAACTCAAAGTCTTTAAGCTTTTCGCTTACTTTTTCCATTGCGGTACCGATGGTCATATTGGTAACTGTCGCGCTTACCTGTATCATTCTACTCTTGTTGTTGCGCCATATTTCACTTGGTCCAAGACCTGGTTCATACCGTGTTACCTGATCAACATAGAACATGTTTTTATTTTTGTTAAAAACGGCGAATCGTTGAATATCTTTTTTGTTCTTTCTGTACTTTTCATCGTCTCGTACAATAATTTCAATTTCGCGCCCTTCGGTGCGAAAGGCGGTTGCACGCAATCCTCGTATCTTGGCATGTATTTCTTCAGCAATATCTCGAGTGGTGAGTCCTGCGAGGGCCGCAGCATCTTTATCAACATAAAAGCGATATTCCGGACGACCTTCAGTGATTCTGATCTTTGTATCAACAAGTCCTTTGATATTGCCAGCTTCCTTTGATATCTTGATTGCCAGTTTCTTGAGTGTGTCATAACTATGGCCGTAAATATCTATAAGTATTTCTTTTCCTCCCGACTCTTGTCCCGCCGAGAAATAGATAAATGCATCTTGTGCTTTACCGAGTTTGGAGAGTTTTGGTCGAAGTCCTTCTACAATATCTGCCATCTGCTTCTGACGTTCTTTTTCCGGTTTAAGGTTTACATATACTTTTGAGGACCATCCTTCAACACGTGATTGCACGCTTTTGACATCAGGGTTTTTGCTGACTTCTTTTTCAACTTCTTTTACAACAATGTCAGACATTTCTAATCGTGCACCGTCAGGAAGTTCAACAAATATGGTAAACCTACTTTGTTCGGACCCACCGGAAAGTTCTTTTTTAAGTGATTGACTCCCGTAAAGTGAAACAATAAAAAGTGCAAATGCTGAAATGATTGCAATATAACGGTATCTGATAACTAAGACGAGAATTTTACGGTAATATTTGAAAAATATTTTGTGAAGTCCTTTTTTTTGAGCAGTGCCTGATGTGCTTTTTTTAAGTTCTTTCATTTTCGATCCAAGCAGGGGAACCATTGTAAGCGCGGTAAAAAGCGACGCGATAAGGGCATAGGTTACGGTAATAGCAAGTCCGCCATAGAGTATTTTAATTTGTTCTGAAACAAAGTTGAGCGGTAAGAATACGATAATTGTGGTAATGGTAGCCGCAAAAATTGACATCAATACTTCGTTAGAACCATCAATTGCAGCTTTTACCGGTTCGCCCCCTTTTTCTTTCAACTTAAAGATATTTTCGAGTACAACAATAGAGTTATCAAGCATCATACCAATGCCGAGCGCAAGTCCGCTTAATGTCATTACATTCAAAGTGATGCCCGTAAAATACATCAATGCGAAAGTGACCATCATTGAAATCGGTATTGCCATGACAATGATAAGTGCGGAAAAGATGTTCCTCAGAAATAAGAGGATAATAATGGTAGCAAGAACAAAACCGTAGACAAGTGCTTTTTTTACTTCACCGATAGCAAGGAGTATGAAATCTGCCTGGTTACTTACGGTAAGTATTCTGATATGTCTTGGAAGTGTCGGCTTTAAATTTTCCAAGACTTTATTTACACCGGCACCGACAGAAACAGTATTTGCCGCGCTTTCGCGTTGAACATAGAGTGATACAGTTCCTTTTGTGTTGATACGAGAATATCCCTGGGGCTCCATATAATCACGTTTTACTTTTGCAATATCTTTTAACCTGATAAGTGAACCTGATTTTGTTGATTTTATGGAGACTTGTTCAACCTCTTTAATATCAGAAAAAAGACCTGCTGTTCGGATCTTTGTTTCCATCCTGGTATCTTTTACGGAACCCGCTAAAAGAGATACGTTTTCGATGCCGATCTTATTGACTACTTCATTCATTGGGAGTTTATATGCTTTGAGGCGTTCTTCATCGACATCGACAATGATCTTTTCTTCACGGCCGCCGGCCAAGTCTACATTTGCAACGCCCGGTACACGAGAAATACGTTCTTTGATCTCTATCTCAACGATCTTTCGGATTTCTTCAACAGTATAACTTTTGTTTGTACTCGTGATCGCAAGGATCATGATAGGGACATCATTCTCTTCATATTTTGCAATGACGGGCTTCTCGATATCTTTGGGTAATTTGTTCTTGATCTTAGAAAACTTTTCACGCGCTTCAAGCGCAGCAAAATTCATGTCTGTTCCCGGCTGGAATTTGAGAGCTACGGTGCTTTTCCCTTTTTCTGAGGTTGAACTGAGGCTTTCAAGATTTGCTACGGTAGACAGTGCCTCTTCAACAAGGACCGTTATCAGGGATTCAACTTCAGTGGGAGGGATACCACCGCGCGCCTGAATAATAACGGAGATTGTTTTATAAGACATGTTGGGCATCAGCTCTACAGGAAGCCTTGTATAGCTGACAATACCAAAGAGTATAATGCCCGTAAACACCATGAGCATGGATACAGGGCGTTTAATTGAAAATTGCGGTAAATTCATAAAACTCGTTTATCGTTCACACCCATAAAATTAATAAGTAAATTTTTCTGAGTATTGTCCCCGTAGGGGATTGTTTATCGTTCATCGAAAAAGAATCACACTTTATTTTTTCTTTAATTTCGTAAATAATCTCTCGGTTACTAATATTATTGTTGGTATAACTAAGAGCGTAAGCGGAGTTGAGGCAAATACGCCACCAATAATAGCGCGAGCCATTGGGGCTCTTAATTCGCCACCGTCACCAAGTCCAAGCGCAAGCGGGATAAGCGCAACAAGTGTCGTCAAAGCGGTCATGATAATCGGGCGAAATCTCTTTCTGCCTGATTCAACAAGTGCCTCACGGAGTGTTTCACCTTCTTCTCTAAGCATGTTGAAATTCTCTATCAAAATGATGCCGTTATTGACCACAATACCACCAAGTATAATGATACCGAAAAAAGCCACGCCGGATAATGGGGTATTTGTCACATATAGCGCTACTGCAACACCGATGATCGATAGGGGAATTGAGAACATGATAATAAACGGTTGCCAGAGCGATTCAAATTGGCTTGCCATGATCATGTAGATCAAGAGTACTGATAATATGAGTGCAAATACAAGACTCTGTATCGATTTTTGAGTTGCTTCTCTATCACCGCCAATATCAATGGTGTAGTTTTCTTTTTCTGCTTTAGTCATAATAATGCTCTTCAGTGCTTTTTCAACTTCTTGTTCAACTTCAACACGTTTTCTTCCATAGATATTCGCGAGAACATTTATGGTTCGTCTCTGATTGAGTCGGATGACTTCGCTGGGTCCCATGCCGCTTTTGAGGGTACACACATCATTTAATGGGGCATCAAATCCTTGCTGTGTCTTAATATAAATAGATTTTTTCAATGTATCGATATTTTTTCTGTCTTCTTCTCTCATACGTACCATGATGTCGATTTCGCGTCCTCCTTCTTTGAGCCTTGTGGGGACAACACCCTTGACGGCATAGAGTGCGGTTTCTGCAACTGCTTTAACAGAAAGCCCGTATGAAGCGGCTTTATCTTTTCTTACCAATATTTTTGTCTCAGGTGCGGATTTTGGAACGGTGTCTTTAATATTGGTAAGTCCCGGTATTTTTTTAAGTGCTGCTTTTATTTCTCTAGTGAATTTTTCAAGGGTATCAAGTCTTGGTCCTTTGACATCAATAACGATATCTGCCCCACCGGCAAATGCAGAGCCTATTTCACTGTCTTGCACGATATAGTTTATGGTCGCTTCTTTCAAGTGCAGTTTGTCGATCTTTTCTCTGATCTGTTGCACAAAATCATTTGTCGATATTTTTAGACCTTCTTTCATGTTTAGCATGATCTGACCCTGATTGCTGCCGAGTGTTTCAAGGGATGCCCCGGCTTTTGTCGATTTTGTTGATCCTACCCTCACAGTGACATCTTTGATCTCAGGGGCTTCAAGTAATATCTTTTCGACTTTTTCAACAGCCGCATTTGTTACAGCGAGAACTGTGCCGGTCCTCATATCAACTTTAATGGAGAATTTACCTTCATCGACTTTTGGCATAGCGGTAAAATCAAGTTTTGACATAAGGAAGAGACTGGACATAAAAAGAACAAAAATTGCAAGAAGACTTGTAATAGGAAAGTTGAGAAAGATGTTGAGTGCTTTATCGTAAAGTTTTCTTGCAATAAGAATGATGCCAAACTCTGGTTTTTTTACAAATGGTCTGTTTCCCATGCTATACAGCCGGGGAACAATAGTTATAGCGATTGGTACCGATACAAGCAGGATAAATACAACGACCATTGATAATTGTTTGAACAGCTGACCGGCGATACCGATAACGAAGATCATAGGGAAGAACACGGCAGCATTTGAGAGTATCGAACTAATAACGAGTTTAGCCAGTTCCGATGTTCCTGAAATTGCTGCTTCTTTTTGTCCCATTCCTTCTTCCCTCTTGATAGACACATTTTCGATTAAAACGATACCGCTATCAATAATCATACCGACACCCATTGCTAGCCCTGCCAAGCTCATCATATTGATCGAGACCCCGGTAAAATGCATCAGCGAAAAAGTTGCCAGGATTGAAGTTGGGATAATAAAGATAACAATGAGCGAATTTACAAAACTCCTCAAAAACAGAAATAAGATGATAAAGGCAAGCAACCCGCCTTGCCACGCATTATCAAAAAGACCCCTTATAGAATTTTTAATAAAGATCGACTGGTCATAAACAATGTCTACATCCACTCCTTTAGGAAGCATGGGAAGGAGTTTTTTGAGCTCTTTACGTACCTTTTCTGCGGTTTTTATGGTGTTTGCTGCGGTTTGTTTTTGTATTGCAATAGAAATATTATTTTTACCGTTATAGCGGGAATAACTTTCAATTTCTTTGAAGTCATCCACTATGACTGACACGTCATTTAGTGTGATAATTCTTTTCTGGAATCCTCTGCGGTCTTTATCGCTTTTAATTTGAAGTTGGTCCCAGCCGCCGGTACTTCTTTCTTGGTCTCGTCTTCTTTGATCCTTCGCATCTTCAAGCGTAATCACTGTTTTACCAATATCAGAGACATGTTCGAATTCTCCCATTGTCCGGATAAGATATTCATAAAACTTTTCTTTTGTTGATCCGCCGGGATAGTTAAGATTTGAATCCTTTAGTGACTGGACAATTGAGAGAATATCGGCGCGACTCGCTTTTAACTGCGCCTGATTGATTTCAACGAATATTTGCCGTTCCCGACCACCACTTAAGCCTGCTGAAGCGACGCCTTTTACTTTTTCGAGCTTGTCCTTGAGTATTTTTTCCGATACTTTCAGGAGGTCTTCGGGTGAATAATTTCCGGTAACGCTCAATACCATCATTGGGCGCGCAAACGGATTAAATTTAAGTACAATCGGTTCGTTGGCATCACGGGGAAGACGCGACTTAACTAAATCGATCTTCTCACGCATGGCAAGTGAAGCAAAATCCAGTTTTGTCCCCCAGGTGAACTCAACAAGAACCATAGAGGTGCCTTCACGTGAAACCGAGCGAATATTTTTTACGCCCTTAACGGTACTGACCGCTTCTTCAATAACTTTAGTGACCAAGTTTTCCACTTCTTCGGGGGCAGCATTCGGGTAGTTTGTAACAACAGTAAGCTGTGGAAACGTGATCGGCGGATAAAGATCTTGAGGAATCATAGTGTAAGTAAGGAGTCCGAGAAGGAATAGGCCAAGATACGCCATCATGGTAGACACGGGCTTTTTTACAGCAAATTCTGCAAGGTTCATATATATCCCTTTTGTATTTTTTAAGTAATATTCTCAATGTATATTTACAATTAATATTTTAATATAATATGGCAAAAATATCAAATAAAAAAAGAAATGATAAAAGATGATAATATTGTTAGATTTTTGTTGACGTATAATTGTATTTATCCTACAATTCTTCTAGAAAATAAATATAGAAAACCAAACGGGAGGTGGGCATGTCTTTTTATAAGAAACTCTGTGTTTCTGCAGTGGCTGTTTTTGTGGCAATAGGATTTGTAACAGCGGGAAGTTTATATGCAGATGATGCATCAGCTGTAATATCATCGTATGATGGTAAAGTGTTGGTGAAAACCGTAGATTCAGATAAGTGGGTTGAAATAAAGAGAAGTGATGTTAAGTTGGGTAGCGGAGATAGCATTAAGACTGAAAACGGTACAGCAGATATAGTATATCCTGATGGATCGATATTAAAGATAAAAGATCATAGTGTGACAACAATAACAGATCTTAAAGATGAATCTTCGGGACAGGTAACGAGAAGAATTAAACTTTTTGTTGGTGACATGTGGGCAAAGATTACTCCGGGAACATCAACAAAGACAGAGTTTGTTACCCCAAGTGCAGTTGCAGCGGTAAAGGGAACAACAGTATCATTGTCAGTTCTTGCTGATGGTACGGTACAGATTTTAACTGAAGAAGGTTTAGTTCTCGTAGAGCTTGGTGCTGGTGATAGTCGTCCGAACGTCAGTCTTGGTGACGGTGATTCAATACAGGTAAGTGTTGATGCAAATGGTAACGTTAGCATTGAGGGTTTGTCAGGTGATGTAGATGTAGTAATGGCAAATGGTACAACAATTGCTATTAATCCGACAAATGCGGTAGAAACAGATGCAACTGGTTCGACTATTGCGGTAACAAAAGGTAGTGTTGTTGTTACTTCTTCAGGCAGATATAGTGAGACACATACATTTGAAGCGGGAATGACCGTAACAATTGACGATTCTGGGAGCATGAAAGCTGCGCTTCCATCACAGTTACCACCGGTTCGTAATGCAGCAGCGCAAGCTGCGCAGAACGCACAGAAAAAGACTGGTGGAGGAGATGCAAATCAACCAGATCCTAGTCAAACAAACAACAGTTTAAATTTTCTAAATAAAAAACAGATTCAGGAAATATTAGAAGATAGTCCATCAAATCCATAATTGATTTGATTAATAGAAAAACAAAAAAGCCCTGGGAATACAATCCCGGGGCTTTTTTTCGTGGTTCGTTATTAGTGAATCGTATCTCGTTTAAATACCAATAACCAAATACCAATTTCTCCCCAAGGGACTAAATCCCGGGAATTTTTCAAATTTCTCGGGGCAAATAATTACCAATAATCAAACATATGGTTTGGTATTTTAGTCATTGTGTATTGAAATTTGTTTGGTAATTGCTATTTGATTATTGGAGCTTAAAACATATAGCTTACAGCTTAAAGCTTACAGCTGAATAATAATATGTAGTTGGGGTCTAAATTAATATGGAATGCTACACAAAGTTCAGCACTTATCTTAAAAAAAAGTATGGTCAAAAAGTATATAAAATATCCATTGATGCCGGTTTCACCTGTCCAAACAGGGATGGCACCGTATCAACAGGTGGGTGTATCTACTGTGACGAAGGCGGTAATCGCGCTCCATATTGCTCTGAAAATAGCAGTGTATCAGAGCAGATAGAGAAGGGAATAGAGTTTCTCAGTAGGAGGTATGGGGTAGAGAAGTTTATTGCTTATTTTCAGGCATTTTCAAATACCTATGCCGATCCTGATAAATTAAACGAGGTTTATGGCACAGTTAATGAACATGAGGGTGTTGTAGGAATAGCGATCGGTACCAGACCAGATTGTGTGAGCGAACCTGTGTTAGATGTAATTGAGGGGTATACTGCGCAGTACGAAGTATGGATCGAGCTCGGCATCCAATCATTTAATGATAAGGCGCTTCGTGCAATTAATAGGGGACACGGTACTGATGAAATATACGATGCCATTAATCGCATTAAAAAGAGAAAAGGTATCAATATATGTGCGCATATTATTCTCGGGTTGCCGGGAGATACGCATGAAGATTATATATCTGCGGCAAAAAAGATATCAGAGTTAGGTTTAGAAGGAGTGAAGCTTCATCATTTACACATTGTTAAGGGCACAGTGTTGGAAGAAAAATATAAAAAGGGTGGAACACCCCTTTTTGAGGTGGATGAGTATGTAAGTTTAGTATGTGATTTTTTGGAACATTTAGATCCTTGTATAATTGTTCAGCGGGTGATGGGGGATGGGCCGAGCGGAAAACTTATTGCACCACTGTGGACAACGGAAAAAGCCCCGGTGTTACATAAGATTGATAAGGAATTCGAAAGAAGAAATACCTACCAGGGAATAAAGTTTAGCCGTAAGCTGTAAGTTATATGCTATAAGATAATATACTAAATATAGCGTTTAGCGGATAGCGTATTATTTTTAATTGGAGGCCCCATTGGGAGTACACCTAGAGAAATTCACTTATTGATTTCTTTGGTACGATTCACGAATCACGAGATATGAACAACGATTTAGTCTGTAGTCTCTGGTCTTACGTCCGTAGTCTGTGGTATGCTGTCAGATGTTTGAGGTACGGTGTCTGTAGTCTCTGGTCTGACGTCTGAGGTCTGTTGACTGAGGTCAGTAGTCTGTGAAAGTGGTTCTTTTATTTCGATATTTAATTCTTTATCAATAGAGCTCAAGTCATCATCATAGCGGAGCTCGTGTCTTAACGGTTTTTGAACACCCTCGATAGGTAATGTTTCTTGCACCTCTTTTTCAGCTTTATCTCTTTTTGGTGAGAACCGCACGGAAACAACCTTAGAAACACCCATCTGTTCCATAGTAATTCCGTACATGATGTCCGCAGAACTAATAGTTTTCTTGTTATGTGTAATAACGATAAATTGTGATTCTTTAGCAAAGTCTTTTAAGACGTCGGTGAATCTGCCGATATTTGATTCATCAAGCGGTGCGTCAATTTCATCCAAGACGCAAAACGGACTTGGTTTTACCTTGAATATTGCAAATAACAGGGAGACTGCAGTAAGCGCTTTCTCTCCACCGGAAAGAAGAGAAATATTTTGCAGTTTCTTTCCCGGAGGCCGCGCAATGATCTCTATACCTGTCTCAAGTATGTCCGATTCATCTCCCAATATGAGATCTGCTTTACCGCCGCCAAAGAGGTGTACGAACATTTCCTGAAAATTAGTTCTTACCTGGGTAAAGGTATCGATAAAAAGCTTACGAGTTGTAGAGTTGATTTTTGAGATAACTTTCATTAATGTTTCTTTTGCTTTGACCAGATCCTCATGCTGTTTGACCATGAATGCGTGTCGTTTTTCTAATTCTTCATTTTCCTCAATAGCGGCAAGGTTCACCGGTCCGATTTTTTCGAGAATAGCTTTCAGTTCTTCAATCCGCTCTTCGACTGCAGTCCAATCAGTATTTTCTTCAAGAGAGAGAGAGACCTCATCAAGAGCAATGTGGTAATCTTTTCTGACATGTTCAATCATTGCTGAGAGGTGCATTTTTGTTTCAGATATTTTAATCTCATGCTGCATACGTTTTTCGCTGTATGATGTTAAAAGAGATCTAAGCTCTTTTTGTTCTTCTTCAATTTCGGATAGTTCATTAATAAACGAACGTTTTTTTATTTTTGTTTCTTCAAGATATTTTTCTATGCCTTCTTTTTTTACCGTTAAGGATGACAGTTTATTTTTTGCCGCCTCAATGGAATGTGTAAATTCAATCTGTTTCTCGTTATAGCTTGCACAGTCCTGTGTGCGACTGGTGAGTAATGCATTTTTTGAAGCAAGGTCTTCAATAATTCTACCCAGCCCAGCCTGTGTGTTAAATTCTTTTTCTTCAGAAGATGCCAGATCAATTTTGTATCGAGTCATTTCTTCGGCGAGTTCATCTTTTTCCCGGTTGATCTCTGTAAGTGTTGCTTCGATATCTGAAAGGTTTACTTTTAGTGTGACGTTTGCCTGTTCTTTTTCGTTTAAAAGGGTATTGAGCTTTTCAATCTCCTGGGTCACTTTTTCGTCTTCAGAGAATAGTTCTTTTATTTCTGAAACAATGACAGTGTGATGATCCTGTAAACGCTCTTTTTGTGAACGGACTTTATCAAAATCATTCTTTTTTGTGCCGAGAAGCACTTCGCTTTCTCTGAGTTTTTCACGTTGGACTGTTATGTCGTCTACAATCTTTTTAAGTTCGAGTTCTTCTTTATCTTTTAGGGCTGAGTTGTTTTCTATATCATTTTCAAGTGTTTGAATCGTCTTGATGAGAGATTCGATATCATTATCACGTTTGAGTATTTCGAGCTCTTCTTTCGGTATGCTCCCGCCGCGTACAATACCATTTTTGTCAATCATTTCACCGGTAAGCGTAACGATATTGCAATTAAAGTTCTCATGCTTAATGAGTTTAAGTGCAGAATCGAATGTGTCAACGACAAGAGTGTCCTTAAAGAGAAACTCAATGATGTCTTTAAAGGTTGTTTTACACTGGATAAAGTCTGCAACGAATCCTTTTACGGATGGATTGTGTAAAAGGTGCTCGAAAGTATCTTTTTTGGTTTCAGTGTTAATGCGATATTTAAAGTCGATAAAGGGAATAAATGATGCTCGTCCGCTTCCATGTTCTTTTAAATACGAAATATGATCCTTAATAGAGTCTATATCATCGGTCAGAATGTCTTGCATGTCTTGAGAAAGGGCAAGCTGCACAGGAAGCTCGTACCCAGGCTTAATCTCGATAAAGTCTGCTATGGGGCCTATGATACCGTTTGCTGTTCCCTGTGTACATGTTTCAAGTATTGAGCGCACTCCTGTATCATAACCTTCGAATCGTTCTTTAAGTTCGTTAAGCAGTTTTAGATCTGCACGTTTTTCGGATAATTGCTCTTTCAAGTGTTGAATTTTTTCGGTGTGCTGTTTTACGTCTTCAGAAATAGTGTTTTGAGTGTGTGTTAAAGCATGTATAGATTCTCGGAGTGAACGAGTAGAAATTTCTTCTTCGTCTATAGTTGTCTTAAGTGCTGTGAATTCTGCGTCTATTGATTCGCACTGATCGATAATTTCATTTTTTTCAACATGTAGTTTCTCTTTACGAAGTGATACATTCTTTTTTTCCATTTGAAAGTTTGAGAATTCATTGCGCGTTCTTGTTTCAACGGAGAGCATCTCAAACGATTCTTCTTTATTCTTCGCTAATTCCATTTCCTTCTCTTTGATGCGTGTACTATAAGCATGGATCTGCTCATGCTTTTCTTTAATAATTGTTTTGAGTGCTACATTTGATTCTTTAATACGCGTATATTCTTCTTCTGATCCTTTTTGTTGTGCTTCAAACTGACCAAGATTTTCTTTGAGTGCCTCAATTTCTTTAAGCGCATTTTCTTCAAGAAGCTTTAGGTCTCGCACGCGTTCCTCATGTAACGTTATTTCGCTTTCAGTCTGGTTTATTGCTTCTGAAGTTGACAAGCGATCGTTTTCAAAAGACATGATCGACTGTTCTAAAACATCGAGATCTTGTCGAACCTTGTCTGATGCTTCTTCGAGCTCTCTAATACGGCTCGTATGTTGCGATTCATTTTCTTTAATCAGAGTTATTTGTTTAGCCGTTTCGTCGGCAGCTGCTTTGAGCTCAAAGTATTTATAATAATTATAATGAATATCGAGTTCTTTAAGTTCATCGTACACAGATTTATATTCATGAGCTTTTTTCGCATATCGATTAATGGAATTGATTTGCCGTTTCACTTCTTTAATGATGTCGTTAAGGCGGATAAGGTTCTCTTCGGTATGTTCGATTTTTCGTAATGCTTCACGTTTTCTGCTTTTATATTTTGTGATTCCTGCGGCTTCTTCGAAAATATGTCGGCGTTCTTCAGGTTTTGTTGAAAGTATTTGTCCGATCTTCCCTTGCTCAATAATTGAGTATGCTTGTTTTCCAACACCGGTACCCATGAAGAGCTCGTTAATGTCTTTTAATCGGCATGGGGTCTTATTTATGAAGTATTCACCTTCACCTGAACGGTAAATACGGCGCGTTACCGTTATTTCATTATATCCGAGAGGGAGGTCCTTATCACAATCAGCAAGTGTAATGGAAGCTTCAGCCATACTGAGGGGTTTTTTATCGTCGGCACCGTTAAAAATAACATCTTCCATGCGGGCGCCGCGGAGAAGCTTAGCGCTTTGCTCGCCAATAACCCATCTGATCGCATCAGAGATATTGCTCTTACCGCAGCCATTAGGGCCAACAATAACAGCGATACCGGGTTCGAAATCAAGGACGGTTTTTCCAAGAAAGGATTTAAAGCCAGCTATTTCAATTCGCTTAAAGTACATTGTTATATAGTCGTTATTTTACGGGTTAGCTTAAAAGTCACGAATAAATTTTCTTTTGAAAGATAGTAGTACTATATATTGTGCCTGTCAAGAAAAAATAAAGAGAAAAAACACTATACAGTGATATGCAACGAACCACTTACACAGACTACAGACCCTAAAGAAAATCCTAAACTCTAAACAAATAATAAATTCAAAATCTGAAAATAAATTTATCCACATACATGTAAATTCCTTGTCAATCTTATTAACCTATGTGTGCGAATAAAAAGAATGTATAGATAAAAATATATAACAAATATTTTTTATCTGATCGTTAATGAATGTAGATGTGTAGTGCGTAAGAACGTAATATTTAAGAAATAGTACCGCTATGGTTTAAATGAATTATTTTTAAATAAAAAAATATTGACAAATTTTCTGAGTAATGTAAGATATTCCCAAATTAATTTGTATTAGGATAATTGTATCTATAAAGAAAGACAAAAGACTTCCAATATTTGAAAGGAGGAGATGAATGAATCTGAGGGAACTGGGAAAAGTCAGGTTTGTCGTATTGTCATTCATGGTCGCATCAGTAACTGTGTTCAGTTTGTCACTTAATGGTATGACAGCAGACTATGATATTGAAGGCTATGAGGTAGAAGAAATTTATGGTACTGAAGCTTCATCAGCGGAAGACAAGGCAGATGCTGAAGCTGCTGCAGAAGAGTATGCATCTGATATTGTAGCAGAAAGAGACGCAGCAAAAGGTGAAGCGCTTATTATAGAAGAACAAATTATTGTTGAAGTTGAAAAAGAAAAACCTGAAATGGTTCCTATTGCAGCCGCTCCGGTTGTTGTTGAAGATCAGACGGATGTAGTGCGATTATTAAATGAAGGTAAAAAATATTATCGTGATGGCGATTATGACATGGCGATATCTTCATGGAACAACGTACTTGAAAGTGATCCTGCAAATAAAAAAGCATTAAGATATATAGAAAGAGCAGAAGCAAAGAAAGCTCCGCAGATGATATCTGATGAGATTGCAGTTGAAATGCCAAAAGCCGTTTCTCCTGGCATTATGGAAATCCCAGGACTGATGGTTGCTGCACCGATGACACCAGAAATTAAGGCTGAGGTGATAACAGCTCCTCTTGCTCCTCAGGCAAAGGCTGATTATACAATGCTTACAATAAAGGATTGTGTTACGATAGCACTTGCAAATCATAAGCCGATGCGTGTGGCTCTTGAAGAAGTCCTTCTTGCTAAGATGAAAGTATCTCAGGCAAAAAGAGGTCTCTTCCCAAGCGCAAGCTTAAAAGAAGAAGAGATCGAAGGTTCTGTTCCTGGAGGTCAAAATTTCCGTGGTCGAGAATTCGCAGTTGAATTACAACAGCCGATATATCAAGGTGGACGACTCATTAATACGGTGCGTCAGTCAAAGATCAGCTTGGCTGTTTCAGTGAAAAATTATGATAAAGTTAAAGACGATTTTACATTTGAAGTTGAGCAGGCATACTTCCAAATGGCAAATGCGAAAGCAAATCTTAAAAGCCATGAAACAATGCATGTTACTGCAAAAGGTGACTTAGATGCGATCGTAAACCAGAAGAAGATTGGTACTGCGAGGGATGTTGACGTTTTAAATATCCAGTCACAGCATGATGACGTTTCTTTTAAAGAGAGAAGCGCTCAGCACGACTTAGAACTTGCAAAAATGACATTAGCACATCTTCTTAATATTGATTCTGAAACAGTATTCGATATTGCTCCGGTACAGAGACTGACCAAGAGCGAATATGAATCATTTGTAATTAATTTAGATGATTGCTTGAAACTTGCATATAACAACCGCTCAGATTTCTATATCAAAGAACTTATGGTGCAGTTCTATAAATATGGTGTTGAAATTTCAAAGAGTAAGGGGCGTTTAAAAGTTGACCTTACTGGTGCATATGGACTCAAAAGGGAAGCAAATTATGGAACAAAGCTTGATATGTTAAAAGAATATTTTATCGGGCTTAAAGCCAGTCTTCCTATTGGGCCGCACACGTTAGAGGAATCATTCATTAATCAGGACAAAGCTCCATCAGCTGGTCAGACAACCTCTAACCGTTTTGAAAGTATTACCACAACTTTAAGACTTTTTGATAATTTTGCAACAATGAGTGTAGTGCAAGCTCAAATTGCGTATCATAAAGCTCTTGAAGCAATGTATAAAGCAAAGAAATCTATCGATTTTGAGGTTAAGAAATCATATTTTGATTATCAAAAAGCAAAACTTAATCTTGATGGGTTTTTGGGAAAAGTGAGACTTGGTGATGAAGAAGTAAAGATTGCTAAATCACAGTACGATCTCAACCAAGCAAAATTAGCGGATGTTTTACGTTCAAAAATTCGCTCAAATGGTCACAAGACTGGTTTTAATAGAGCATCAATGAACTATTTCATCTCGATTTGTAAGATCAATAAAGCAGTTGGTGTAACAGGATATTTTGATCCATTATCAGGTAAGATAGAAGAGTCACTTATCGATCAAAATATTTCGAGAAGAAAACTTGTACGATCTAAAAATAATATCAGCAATTATGCTGCGGAACTTTCTAGAGCAGAAAAAATCGTTCAGTCTGTTAAACCTGACGAAAAATGGTGGGATATCTGGGAAAAAGACGGTACAACCCAGGCAACACTCAAAGATCGTTGGTGGGAAACATGGGAAAAAGACACAAAGACTGGCATTGTCAAGCCAAAGAATATGTGGTGGATGCCGTGGGCAAAAGGCAAAGCTACAGCTCCACGCGCTACACAGAAAAAATGGTGGCAGGTGTGGAAGTTCGATTCTGTCAGCCATAGATCGCTCAGTAACTCACCATTCAAGAGTGCAGCTGATCAGAAGCCGTTTCAACCTAATGCAGAAGATCTTGTTACCCGCGATATGGTAAAGCAGTTGTTCCAAGGTGGTTCACGTTAGTTTGTAATGTAGATAATTGTGTAGTAATGTAAACTAATTAAGCGGGGTTATAAAAACCCCGCTTAATTTTGTAATTTAAAGAAAGATTGTTATGAAACAGGCAAAAAAGACAAATAAAGTGCCAATAGTAATAGGTATTATCATTGTTTTTTTGACCATAATGTTTGTTGTCAATAAAAGTGGTTTTTTCCAATCTTCAAAAGAAAAAGAAAAGCTGGCTAAGAAAGAACAAGCTGAGAAAAAGAAGGCTCCACAAGAGCGTGAATTGCCTCGCGTAAAGGCGTATAAAACATCAAAACAAAACTATGCGGATAATCTTCCTAACATTGGTACAGTGAGAGGATCGAGTACTGTTAATATGCGTTTTGAAACAGCAGGACGTGTAAAAGATTTTAATTTTAGAGAAGGTGATCTCGTTAAAAAAGGTCAGATAATTGCTGAGTTGGGGCATAGTGACGCTGATTTGAAAATTCAATTTAGAAAGTCGAAACTTGATACCGCGAAGACGAATCTTTTATCTGCTGGTAAAAAAGTTGAAATACATGAAAAGCTCTACAAAGCAAATGCTATAGTAAAATTGAAGCTTGATGAGATAAAACTTGAATATGACAGAGCTAAACAAGCGCTTGATGCTGCACGTATAGAGTTGGAGTCATCAAATCAGGAGCTTGAGAAGACATATCTTCATGCTAATCGTGACGGTATTCTTGGTTCAAAAGACATTGAACCTGGTGAATACGTGACGAGCTCAGTGAAGGTTGCCAGCTTGATTGAAGTCAAAGATGTTTTGATTGAGATGGGTATTATTGAAAAAGATGTTGAGAAGATAAAACAAGGTTTGCCGGTACATGTTACGGTAGATGCGTATCCTGATAGGGAATTTACCGGTGAGGTCTACAGTATTGCATCAACAGTTCAGGGGAGTAGAACACTAACGGTAAAGGCCAAGGTACCTAATCCTGATATATTACTACTTCCGGGTATGTTTGCTAGGGTTATCATAAAGGTATATGAAAAAGACGACACAATAGTTATCCCTACATCTGCGCTTAATAAAGGCGAGGGTGGATACATGGTCAATGTGATAAGTAAAGAGAACAAAATAGAGCCTCGTGAGGTAGAAATAGGGTATGCAACAACTGATAATGCACAAATTGATGAAGGTCTCAAACCTGGTGAATTGGTAGTTATTGATGCAAAAGAGAAATTAAAGCCAGAGACACAGGTTGAAGTTGTAGATATACAGGAATAGAGTTATTTTAAAATTAAATATAAAATTCCTCCCGATTTCATTATCGAGGGGAATTTTTTTGTCCCATTGCCTATCATTTTGTTTAGATGGTTGCTGTAACCATTAAATTAATCTCGTACATCTCTATAATCCTTGTTGGGGCAGTTTTCTATTCGTAGACTTAATACTTTGAAACGCTACATGTTTCCTAAGAAAGACCTACTTAAAGCACCAAATTATTTGTACTTTTCCGTCTCAGCCTATTGACATGTGAACAAATTCATGTATAATATAGGGGTAACGTTTATAAGAGCAGTGAGACGGATAATATGAGAAAACATACTGTATTTTTTATAACTACACTGATTTATATTGCCATGTGTTCTTCACATGGAATATGTGTGACAAATCAGTATCTTGCCCCAGAGACCACATTTAAATCGAGATTAACTGATATTTCAAGCGACGATACAGATACAGCAACGTATAAGGAAACATATACGACAGTAGCTGATCCGCCCTACGATCCAAAGCAGGAAGTATATGATGCTCGCAAGCCATACCGACCCAATTGGCTCGAAATGCAGGTTATGTGCTCGATATTTTTTGATACAAAGAATGAACTTCCTAAAGACTTTTTATTTGCAAGTACAGCAAAAAAATTAAAGGAATACGGGATCAACCGCGATCCTCATCCGGATAAAGATTACAGGTACATGGGCTATCTTTTGATGTCACTTATGGATAAGGGGATCGTTAAGTATATCGCTAAAAAAGATGATCAAGAATATTATGATTTGGCTACGGATCCTATTATAGCTGCTGTATGGGCGTTTGATATACAAAACATCAGAAAAATGATAGCAGGGACACTGAATACATGTAGAAAAAAGAATGATTATTCTCAATTACGGATAATATTTGATAAACTCTCTCACGCTGCAGCTCTTCAAGAACAGTTTCCTATTGAAGCGCGTTATCCAATAAGTAAGGCTGTTGCATTACTCTCACAAGCGGATCAGCGGGATTTGGTGAAATGGATAGAAACACTTGACGAAGGTGATAGTTTATACGCTGCCCCGCTTACATATTCTCTTTATTTACAATTGTATCTTGCTAAAGAAGGTGTGAGTGAAGTGCAACTGAGAAAATGGGCCGAAACATGGGTTGATCGATACTTTTCTGATATGAAGGGGAGAAAAGTGTACATGGTAACGCCTGAAGGACACGCTTTAAAAGGCGGACTGGGCAGAGTTATGAAGTATCATACAGAAGGCCTTTTGAAGCTTGGGCTTGATGTAGTGTTTGTTGAGCCCTATTATCGTTATAAACGTGTAGATAAAGAGACATTAGGAGAAGTTGATTATACAAACTCAGATCCTGATAAATTGGCAATCGGGGTCCCATTATCGCAAGTTGAAAAAATATATACATTTCCGTTAGAAGTTATATTTAGAAAAGACGGGTTAGTGACTGATGATGTGGTTGTAGAGGTGTATAAAGGTGTCCGTGACGTATATGGTAAAGAAATGGTTACCTATATGATAAGAGATAACCTCACAAGCGAACAGAAAGAATACCTTGAAAAATCACTTGGTATAGATGATCCGTATTTTGTTAAAACGCTCTACGAATACAGTGACAGTTTAGAGGCGGTTGAAGACTATATGTTTACGGAGTTTTTTACGAAAGCCGCATGGAAATTCATTAAGTGGAATGAAGCTAAACGAAAGGAAACACTTGGGAAGAAATGGAAAGGTGCGGTGGTTGATTTGAATGACAGCCAGTCCCTCTTGCTTTCGGCATGGGCTCAAATGGATAGGGTGCAGAATCCTGCTGATCAGATCGTTAACAATACATTATTGTCAGGAACAACCCATACCTATCGTAACCGTGGCTTTAAGGGTGCTTATCAGGACTGGTGGGCACGCATTTTTACCAATATGGGTATTCCTCGTGAGTATCATTGGCTTATGGTAAATAGTGAGAAACAAGTTGATATGGCAAGCATAGGGTTGCGTGGATCAGATTATACCAAGGGAGTGAGCGGTATTCATGCCTATGAGGTCCAAGGGTATGATCCCATGTTAAAGATGCTCTATGGGGTAACAAACGGAGACGATCTTAATTATTCTACCACTCAATTTAGGAATATATACCACGAAAAATACGGCGATAAAAGCCAGTCCGAAACTACTTTTGATCAAATGGCGCGTAGTATCACCACTTTCCAGATCAATGAAGTAAAGAAAGAAGCGAAAAGAAAACTCGGAGAATTATTGCTGGGCAAGAAAAATGAAATATTAAAGGCCGAGGGTATACTAACGGATACTAATCCCATTGATCCTAATCTTATGGTTGTCAGTTATTCGGGCAGATTTGTTCCGGAAAAAGGAGGGAGAAACAGAGCTTTTGTTGATGAAAATCTCAGGGTTCTTCTGGGAAAAGGCGTTCAGGTAGTTATATTTGGAAATGTGCAGCCGTATCCTGCTAGTGAGGATATGGGAAGAAAAATGAGAAAACTTGCAAATAAATTAAATCGTGAAATGGAAACAAACGGCAAAAAAGGAAAACTGATATTTATACCGAGTTTCAGCATTGATGAACAGATAGCGCTTCTCGCAGCGTCTGATGTCCAGGTGCAGGATTCTGAACGTCGTACAGGCGCGTGTGAATATACTGAGGCCGATGTATCAGCAAATTGCGGGCTGCAGTTTTCACCGCCGTTTTGGGAAGGACTCATTGGTATTCAAGGTGAGCCGATTAACTATAAAGAAGGCTCAGGAAATACTGTTATTCCCAGTGATAGTACACCTGAAGCGTATTTAGAGTCTTTTGAGATGCTTGTAGATCTTTATAACAGCGGAGATATTTTAAAATACCAGCTTAATTCAATTTACATAAGTAATGTGCTTGAAGCATCACAAGTAGCTGCAGAATATATCAAGCAGTGGGCTACAAATGTTGAAAATAAGAGTATTATCACAGAGTATCCTTACTTCCGTTTCCGCGTTATTACTGATGGCAGTGGAAGTAAAAAAATTAGAATTTTGGTGCATCCGAAAAACAGGGATGTTGTTCCGAATGTTATTAGGTGGGGAACGGCTGATAGTACTCTTTCAAATGCACCGTGGTACAATATTCAGGACGATATACTCTTGTTTGATGAAAAGAGCGGGTATTATATCGCTGAGCGTGATATACCGTTTGGGAATCAATTTATTTCATTTGCAATAAATTATAAAGGTGGCCAGTGGGATAATAACAGAGTATATAGCGATAAGCATCAAGGATATATTGTGAAGAATTATCATATTGATGTGTCAAATATACCACAATTCAAGGCAGAACCAGTTATTGTTGAGCCACTTCCGGTAGCGGTCGAGTCAAGCACGTAAATATCAATTATGATCCTCATGATGTGTCATGCGTAATCCGAAAGCCTTTTTTACATCTTCTATCGTCATGTATAGGCTGGGGACGAGAAGTAAGGTTATTCCAGTGGCGAAAAGAATGCCGTATCCGAGAGAGATTGCCATTGGTATTAAAAATCGTGCCTGCATAGAGGTTTCAAATATCATTGGTGCGAGACCGCCGAATGTGGTGATGGTTGTGAGTATGATCGGTCTGAAACGCCGTGTTCCGGCAAGCACTATAGCTTCAAAAGCTGTTTTTCCTTCTGCCCGAGCATTATTTGCGAAATTGATTAAAAGAAGTGAATCGTTCACGACCACCCCCGAAAGAGCGACAATGCCAAACATGCTCAGGATACTCAGGCTGTATCCCATAATCAAATGACCTATAACCGCACCGATTATGCCAAACGGAATACTGACCATGACTATTGCCGGCTGAATGTAACTTCTGAAAGGGATGGCGAGTAGCCCGTAAACAAGTATCATAGCAAACAAAAAGCCGATTTTCAGGCTTCCCAGATTTTCTGCAATATCTGCTTGTTTACCTTCAAAACTGTAATTCAATCCCGGATATTTTCTTGTGAGTTCTGGGAGTGTATTTTTCTTGAGTGCCGCAATAACTTTACCGGAATGGCTGTTTGGTTCTACGTCAGCCCTGACATTTACGATGCGTCTTCCCTCACGACGTTCAATAGAGGTATAGGATCTCCCCCGATTAAAGTCAATTGCCTCCAGTATAGGGATTTCGATGCCGCTTGGTGTTGATATCAAGAGCTCTTCCCAGTTATATTCTGATATACGCTCTGACTTTGGCAGCCGCACCATTACTTTAATCTCATTTCTTCCTCTTTGCTGGCGCAATGCTTCGGAACCGTAAAAGGCGTTTCGTATTTGACGGGCGACATCAAGAGTATTCAATCCCAGGCTTCGTGCTTCAGGTAAGAGATGAAAATCAAGCTGTTGTTTTCCCGGGGAAAAACCGTCATCGATGTCTTTAACCTTTGGGAAATAACTCAAGGCATCGGCAAGTTCACTGCTTGCCTTTTCCAGAACTTTTATATCTGAGTGGCTTAATTCAATTTTCAGGGAAGATCCTGACCCGGGTCCGCCTGCATCCGATTGAAAGGTTAGGGATTCAACACCCGGTATTTCTCCTACACGTTCGCGCCAGAGTTTTACCAGTTTTGCCGTTCCTATCGGCCGGACATCCGGAGGAGTCAGATACGCAATAATTTGGGAGAGGTGTGCCCCTGATCTTTGCCTTTCACGCATACTGCTTAAACTTGTTGCGGCACCGATTTCAGAAAATATTCCGCTCACCAGTTCCTCTCCGCCGTTTTCTGCTACGACTTCATTGAGTGCCGTAATGAGTTTTTTCTGTACGCTTTCCGTTTCTTCTACAGAACAGCCAAACGGCATAACTATACCCGCAACAGCAAGGTCAGATTCAACACGCGGGAAAAGTGTCATGCCAAGTCTGCCGCTGGTCATGAAGCTGATTGTTATAATAAGAATACTTACTGCAATGGCAATGGTTACGTAGCGTTTATGTATGACTTTCTCCAGAAATGGACCAAAAACCGTCTTAATAAAATGCGAAAAACCGTCACTGAACTGTTTCTGATATCCGTGGACCCATGCACCAAATCTACCCCGTTTTGTTTTCTGGTGACCTAAATGAGAGGGAAGAATAAGAAGGCTTTCAACAAGTGATATTAAAAACACCACGACAACAACAGCTGGTATTGTTCGAAAGATTTTACCTGTTACACCTGGTATAAAAAAGAGTGGCATGAAAGCAGCGATGTTAGTAAGAATACTGAATGTCACCGGCATAACTACTTCACGGACACCTTTTATAGCGGACTCTAGGAAGGGCACCCCATCCTGGTGGTATTTATAAATATTTTCACCGACAACAATCGCATCATCAACGACAATACCGAGTGCGATTATGAAAGCGAATAGAGAAATCATATTGATAGAGACCCCGAAAACGGGCAGGAAAAGAAGTGATCCCAAAAATGATATGGGTATACCTATTGTTACCCAAAACGCGAGCCTGGCTTCAAGGAACAGTGCGAGAATAATAAAAACGACAATAAGACCTATGCGTCCATTTCTAATAAGGAGATTGAGGCGCTGACGATAGATGTCTGAAGAATCATTTTGTACAGCGATCCCAATACCGGGAGGAATGAGATGGACGTTCTCAGAAACGAATTTTTTTACCGCATCAGAGACCTGTATCGGGGTCTGTTTCCCTACTCTATAGACATTAACAAGCACTGATGATTTGCCATTATAGAGGGCATACTTGTCGATATCTTCAAATCCGTCAACGATAGTCGCTATATCGTCTAACAGAACTTCGGTCCCTTCCGCGCTGGTAACGATCGGTATTCTTGAGAATTCCTTTCCGTAATCCCTGCGTTCTTTCATCCTGAGGAGTATTTCACCGCTATTTGTTTTAATACCTCCTCCGGGAAGTTCAACTGATGTTTGTTTTACTTTCCGTGCGATTTCATCAAGTGTAAGATTATATGCTCTGAGGTTGCTCTGAGGAACTTCTATGCTAATTTCAAGCGGGCGTACAGCACCCAGCTCAACTTGCGTGATGTCCTTAGACTGAATCAGTTCGTCCCGGACTTTTTCAGCGAGTTTCCTTAAAGTTATTTCATCTGTATCACCATATAATACAAGTTGAAGCACTTGTCTTCGCATTGTAAGAAGTGTTATTTGGGGCTCTTCAGTTTCCTCTGGAAAAGATGTTATGCGGTCAACTTCCTGTTTTATATCCTGAAGTATTTTCTGATTGTTTTCACCAAGCAGGATTTCAACCCTAACGGTGCCGACACCTTCTTGTGATTTTGATGTTACTTCCTTAACGCCGTCAAGTCCTCTTACTGCTTCCTCAACAGAGAAAATAACCCCTTTTTCAATTTCTTCCGGGCTTGCACCGGGATAAGGGACAGAGATACTCACCATATCAAGTTCAAAGCTCGGAAAAACTTCCTGCTTGATTCTTGTGCTGTATAATAATCCGCCAATAATAAAAACAAGCATGAGAAGGTTTGCGGCTACAGTATTTCCTGCCATCCACGCAAGAGGGCCTTTATGACTAGTTTTATAATCGCTATCTGCCATATGTTTATCTGCCTTGTATGTGTTATTTTACAGATTCGTTTTTATCCTCGATTTCAAGTTTTATCCCCGCGACCGGTATAGGAATATTGCTTGTTACGAGCAAATCGCCGTTGGTTATATTGTTTTTGACGTACACTTGATCTTCTTCTCGCCAGACTATTGCAACTTTTTTAATGAGCAACGTATTGTCACTTCCAACAATCCAGATTTTGTTTCCATCACGCAGGGCGCTTCGCGGTATTGTGTATACGGCATCTATTGTTTTTCCTTCGATCTGAACATTTACATACGAACCGATAAGAAGCGGTATCTTTGGACCCGCAGTGTGATCAAGGTCAAGAGGGTCTTTTACGGAAACCAAGACCTGTGCCATTCTTCCCTGTGTCTCAAGTTCGCTGTTTCTTCCAACGATGTGTCCTTCCCATTCGTTTTCTCTGTTGTCTTCGGCTGATAATTGTATAACAGTGCTGGACCCTGTTTTATGTATGTTTGTCGGTAACGTAAGCCACTTGAGTCTGCTTACCGGTATTGAGACCTGTACCCAGTACTCGTCAGTTCCAATAAGTGTCGCCAGTTGTGTTTGCGGGTCAACCTGTGCCCCGAGATCTACGTTTTTTGAGCGTACAACACAATTAAAAGGAGCGGTTACTGAAGTTCTTTTGAGGTCGAGGTCAGCACGCTCTAAAGACGCTTGTGCTGCGCCTAGTGAGGCCTTTGCTTTTTTGAGATGCGGTTTTCTAAGTACAAGTTCCTGGTCAAGTTCGTTTTGATCTTTACTTGTTTCAATCATACCCCATTCATGTTTTGCTATTTCCTGCTGTCCGAGTTCCATTTTATAATCATATTGCGCTCGTGCAACTTCAGCCTCTTTTTGTTCTTCAATGAGTTTGTAGTCTGCAGGATCTATTTGTAAAATAAGCTCTCCTGTTTTAAATCTGCCACCGGGAATAAAATGAGGGGAAATTTCTAGTACTTCACCGCTTACCCGCGGTTTTAAGACGATTTCCTGAGCGGGTATCACTGTCCCCATTGCTCTTACAGTTATGAGTTCGGAAGAACTCTTCAAAGGTTCAACTTGAACAAGAACAGGCACCTGTTCAAATTTTCTTTGTTTTTCAACCGGTTTAGTCAGTATAATTATAGCGGCAAGTGCGACGCCGATGCCAATTATAATGACCGGTAAAAAACTCCGTTTTCTATCGTTAGAAGGTGTTTGAGTATTATGTGATTCCATGGTTATTTCCTCACATTTTTAGCCGTAGCTGTTTCAGTTTCATGTTCTAGTTTTTGTTCTATATTGTCAGTCCAGGTACCTCCGAGCGCCCGATAAAGATTTACACGATATACGAGTAGATTTCTGTGACTGGTGATCATATCTCTTTCCAGTCTTTGGACCGCAGAGAGCTGGGTGAGCACAGGAAGATAGTCGCTAACGCCTTTTAAGTATCTTTCACCGGCAACTTCCAGACCCTTGCGTGCGGCATCTATCTGATCTTTTAATGAATCAATGTGCTCAATCTGTTTTTTCTCGCGTATTAATGCGTCTTCAACTTCTTTTATTGCGTTAAGGACCGTTCTTCTGTACGCGTTTAAATATTCATTCATAACCGCTTTGGTGCGCTCGACCTCTGCTTTACGCTTAAATCCATCGACAAGCGGCATTGCGAGGCTTGATCCGAGATTAAAAAACCAGTTATCAAAAAGATCTTCAATACCTTCAGTATCATACGATGCTGCCCCTGTAAGATTAATAGCGGGCAATCTGTTTGCGATAGCCCCTGATACATTCCAGCGAGATTCCTGCAGTCTCAAAAATGCGGCTTTTACATCAGGGCGGTTTTGTAAGAGATCAGCGGGAATCCCTGTCTCAGGCAGTGCCGGAAGATGGGGAAGAGATTTTTCTGTTATATCCATGTTTGTCCGAGGAAGTTTTCCTAAGAGTACCGCTAGTTCATGTAGTAAAACCTGTTCCTGCGCTTCAACAAGCGGAATCTGCTGGCGTATAGATTCAACGGTTTGTTTTTGCTGGTAGACGTCAAGCGATGAGACAATTGCTTTTTTGTATCGTAGTTCGACGAGTTCCAGATACGATTTATTGGTTTTAAGCTGCTCATGTAATAGTCTTTTTTGAGCACGTTGTTCGAGTATTCTGATCCATCGGTCAGTGATTTCAGCAGAAAGACTGAATGCCGATGTCTCAAGATCTTTTTCAGATGCCATCTCCTCAAATATAGCTGCACTTCGTCCGGAACGAATCCGTCCCCAGAGATCGACTTCATAACTTGCCGCGATACCCACCGCCCAGTCCTGAATAGTGGTCGAGATCTTTCTATGTTGAGTTCCCCAGGTTGTTGTATTAGTTGTGACATTCTCTCTCATCGTGCGGTTTCTGCTTGCATTGCCCGTAGCATTGATTTGCGGAAACAGTTCAGAACCGGCAATAACTGCACGCGCCTTTGCCTGTTTAAGGCGATAAAAGGTTTCTTTAAGTGAAAGGTTGCCTACAAAAGCTTTTCCCATAAGAGCATTCAAATCATTATTTTCAAATGAAGTCCACCACTGATCGGGCATTTTTACTTTGCTGTCACTTTCAGTAAATGCTTCGGATATTTTCCCCTCAGGAGGTTTTTTTATTTTTGGTAAAAATGTGCAAGACGAGGAAAATATCATTAAACTAGTGATGAGTAGTGTTACTTGTATAGTATTTTTATTCATGATCATTTTCCTCAATGCGTTTTTTTAGATCATTAATTCCCGCCAGGACAAATGTAACGATATGTTCTACAAGATATTTTGTATCGGGCAGAAGCGGGGATTGTTTTGATTGAATAATATTTCGTATAGGGGTATTGCACGAAAAAAGCACATGTGGGCTGATTATATTCATTAAACATAACCTGACTTGTGTATCGGTTGCTTTTGGGCCGAGAAGGTCTTTTATTATTTTCTCAATGTATACAGTTTGGGGAAGAAGAATTTTTTCAACAATGTGTTTGAGAGCTGGTGTTGGTTTTGCGAGCTCTTTTATCATGAATTTTGAGAAATAGCTTGCCTCGCCACCATCGAGTGTCCTCCGTATCATAGCATTAATGTATGTGTGGAGACGTTTTTCTGGAGAAATATCTTTTTCTTCTTCAAGAAATGGTGGATAGGCGCTGTTTGCAAGAGTATATGCGTGGTTCCACGTTTCCTCGTACAGTGTTTCTTTATTTCGAAAATAATAATTTACTGAAGCAACATTTGCTCCGGCTTTTTCACATATTTCTTGCACGGTTGTGTTGTCATAGCCCTTTTCAGCGAAGATGTCGCAGGCGCTCTTGAGAACACGTAACCGTGTATTTTCTTTAGTATCAATGTTATCAGTCATAAAAACATCTCCAAAACATAAAATAACTATTTTAAACGATCATTTTAAATATTAATTTAATATATATAACCTTAGATGTCAAGGGGTAAAATAAAAAACAATACATGCGCTATGTAAGTGTTTGGTATAACGGTTAATAATGCTGCTTTGAAACGAATATATGCTAAAGAATGGTTACCAATTGCTCGTAGAATCTTTCTCAAAAGGTGTTTCTAATTGAATTGAGGGGTGGGAAGTTTTTTCCTGCCCCTTATTTTTAATCCAGTCTTTAATTTCCTGTACCGTTTTTGGCATTTCGTTACGAGAACCGTTTTCCTGTAAAAAATCAGGGACGGCTATTTTTGCGATAGGGGATATTGAGTATATTGCAACGGTACCTTTATCTCTTTGGATGAACTTCCAATATCCTTTGTATGTTTTAAAATCGTTCTTTTCTTTTGGATCAAGATCCCACCAGATAAGGTTTTGTTTCTTATCATAGGTCATAATGATCGTATAATAAAACGTGAAAAACCCTGATTTCACCGTATATATAAGGCGGTATCGTGACTGCCCCATGGGTTTTACTGTTAGGTCTTTTACTTTCGCGAACATTTTTGTGTATTTATGAAAATCAAGTATGACACCTGCAATTTCAATAGGAGTTCTTTCAAAGAAAGTGACTGCAACCCATGGAGTATTAGAATATTTTTTGAGATAATGAGGGTGTGTTTCCTTAAGGATAATTTTTCCGTCTTTTATTTCTTTAAACTCTTTTTTTGTAAGCTTAAATTGTGCGTGAGCAAATATGACAGGTATGCACACAGTATAAATAAAAATGCAAGAGAGTAGGGTTATTATATATTTTTTCATAAAATGTAATTAATGGTAGCGAATCAACTCTATTTATAAGATAATTCATGTAAAAACGCAACCAAAGTTAAAGGTTTATATGAATTTTATCTGGGCATTTATATTAGCAATCTTATCCGGAGCTGCAGCGTTAGCTTATGAAACGTTATGGAATCGTGTTTTTGCAAATATATTTGGCGTATCAGTCTTTAATTCTACCCTGGTTATTGTTGTCTTCTTTGTTGCATTATCATTAGGTGCCGCTAGCATTCGTTTATGGAGTCTTTTACAGAAGTCACCGTGGCTTTCGTATGCGCTTTTAGAGCTTGCCATAGCGCTTACCATGCTGCCAACATTGTTTGCAGCCTGTTATAATCTTTATCCATTATTTGAGTCCTCTTTCTTCGGAACAGAAACGTCGGTAAAGATAGTAGTCGTCGGTGCATTTGTTGGAATCCCCACATTTTTTATGGGAGGTACTTTACTTGCACTCATAGAAGCGATAAGAAACATCCAGTTTAAAGGTAAAGTCTCCGTACTCTACGGAGGAAACACGCTCGGCGGTGTAGTAGGCATAATAAGCGTAACTTTTTATGCTATATATTCCTTCGGTGTCAGCGGGACATTACAGCAGGTTATGGCACTCAGTGTGCTTTTAGGAATAAGCGCGTTTATACTCCATATTTTTTCTAAACGGGATATTAATAGATATACCTCTCTCGAAAATGTTCATAGAGAAGACAAGGATCATATTGAAAAAACAATTTTATATACCCTAGCCGGAATGAGCGGACTTGTTGTTATCGGATTTGAGGTGGTAATGCTCCACGCATGTGCACAAGTGGGGCATAACAGTTCGTGGTCATTTGGTATTATACTCATTCAAGTAATTGCGATTTTAGGATTTGCGGCGCTTATCTCTTCTTTTGGGCGATATTCACGCAAAAAGACACTGCTTTTTATTGTGCCTTTGATTGCCGGTACATTGTGCGTGTTTCCATTACTTTTTTATAAAGCTACGAATGGATTGAAAATGATATCAATTTCTACCGGCAGATTAGAGGTATATCTTACCTATATGCTTATTGTTGGTCTTGTAAGTGCCGGTCCGGTTCTTTTTACGTGTGGTCTCATATTTCCCTGGCTATTGGATCAAGCGAAGAATTATGAAAAGAAAGGGATAAAGATCATAGGATGGTTATTGTCAATAAATGCGCTCTGTGCCGTTATTGGTGCGTTATTGGTCCAGTTTGTTCTGTTACCGCGTTTTGGCATATGGAGATCATGCGTGCTTCTTGGGGTAGTCCCTTTAGTGGTGTGGATACTCATGATGACCAAAATGAAAAGAGGATCAAGCACGTGGTGTGCGTGGGTATGGGGCGCGGTGATATGCGCGTGTTTTGTTATGTTTTTGAGTATTACTATACCCCACGTAAGACTCGGGGATGATGCAACCCTTATTAACCTCAAGGTTGGTCCTTCCGGTGTGGTATGCGTGAAACAATTACGCGGAAAAAACATTATTATGACTGTTAACAATAACTTTACGTTATCTTCCGGAAAATATCCTCAGTGGAATAGATTGATGAGTCATATTCCGCTTTTGATGCATGAAAATCCCCGTGATATTGCCTATATCGGTCTTGCAACAGGGATGACTGCGAGTGGGGCACAGGAACATGACGCGGTAGAATCAATAACAGTTGTAGAGATGAACCCTTTAGTTATTGATGCATCACTAGAATACTTTGGTCCATTATCAAATTATTTTTATAAAGACCCGCGAGTAACCATAGTACAAGATGATGGAGTGCATTACTTTGGTACTGCAAAAGAAAGATATGATGTCATTATAGGAGATCTGTTTTTTGCATGGAATCAGGGTGCCTATAGATTATATACATATGAACATTTTGTGAATATTAGAGATCATTTGAATAAAGACGGGCTCTTTTGCCAGTGGATTCCTTTGTATCAGCATGATAGAGAATCATTTGAGCTTATAGCAAGGACATTTCTGAGGGTGTTCCCCAATAATGTTGTTGTGGTTACCCAAGTTGGTAAATGGCAATGTGTCGCGCTGATCGGCATAAAATCATCTGATATAAAAACTATTTTACCCAATGAACTGATTTCTCAGAAGCGTCTCGGTGAGGAACCAATAGTGCTTCAAGATCTCAGGAATTCACACTATTCAAACAGATGTATCCTTGGGAATATTGCACGTTACGTCGATAAAAGCGGTGCAATAAATACCGTTGATATACCGCTTTTAGAACCTATGGTTATCAGGGTGGAACCAAAATTAAGAGAGAAAACTATTTATATTGATATGAATAAGAAAGATTCTGTAAATAATTTAGAGGATTTGTTGAGTGAAATACGTAGAAACAAGAAATGATAATGAATAATACTATAGCTGAAGGTATGAGGCAATTATGTGGGAAAAAATACTTTATAATGTGATTCTTGGTGTGGTGCAGGGTGTAACAGAGTTTTTGCCTGTATCAAGCTCGGGGCATCTTGTCATTACCCATAATCTGTTTGGTTTTGAAGAACCTCAACTTTTTGTTGATATTGTTTTGCATGTGGGTACATTAATCGCCGTCCTTTTATTCTTATGGAAAGATGTCTGCGACATTACTATTGGATTCATAAAAGGTGCAGTTGACATTCTGAGAGGGAATAAAAATGTGTATAAAGAGAGTTCCACATTCAGAATGGGGATATATATCATTATTGCGACGATACCAACGGGAATAATGGGCATTTTATTGAAAGACTGGTTTGAATCATTGTTTGGTTCAATAGGTATGGTAGGGTTCTTTTTGCTCATTACCGGGGGTATCCTGTTTTTTACGAAGTATTATTTACATAGAGAGAAAAAAGAAATAAACATAATAGATGTTATTCTGCTGGGTATCGTGCAGGGATGCGCGATATGCCCGGGTATATCACGCTCAGGTATTACAATATCAACGGGTATCTATAGAGGGATCGATCCGGTTAAGGCCGCAAAGTTCTCTTTTCTTATATCTATTCCCGCAATAATTGGTGCAACGCTTGTTCAGTGTAAAGATGTCGTCAGTTTTTCCTCTACCGATATTGGATATGTTCTCATTGGTTTTTTTGTCTCAATAATAGCAGGGTACTGTTCACTGGTATTGCTTCTTAAATTGGTGCGGGCATATAAACTCTATTATTTCTCGTTTTACTGCTGGTCTGTTGGTCTGATAATAATAATATATATGTTAATGAAACAGTGAGACATATATGAACAATGCTTTTTTATTGCACAAAAAATTAAAAGAAACAGTAGAAAATAATCCTGACAAAATAATTATAGAAGCTAAAAATGAATCTGGATATCGTTCATATACCTACGCGGTATTATACGAGAATATTAGCAAGATATCTTCATTTCTAACCGATTCTGGTCTGCGAAAAAGCGATCGAGTTGCCCTTATCTTAGAGAATATGCCTGAGTGGCCAATGATTTATTTTGGCATTCTTAAAGCAGGTGGTATCGCTGTCCCTATAGATTCACAATCATCTGATATTGAAATAGAAGCAATTATTAACGATTGTTGCGCCAGGTATGTTTTTTGTACACGTAGGTTGTTGACGGGAGTAAAAAAAGCATCTTCAGTACAAAAGGTCATCATTATAGATGCTTCTGATAAAGATACTGCATATGTTTCACTAGAAACAGTTTTCAAGAGTCCTATGGACAATAGGAGACCCCCCGAAGGTGGTAGAGTCGAAGACTCTGCGTCAATTATTTACACATCAGGAACTGTAGGTAGACCAAAAGGTGTTGTGCTGACACACAAAAACTTTTCTTCAAATCTATCTTCGATACAAACATTAAACCTTATTACTAAAAACGATATTATCTTATCAATCTTACCGCTTCACCACTCATTTCCTTTTATGTGCAACTTATTAGTTCCTATTATCTGTGGTGCACGTATCATATACATAAAACACTTTGATCCAGAAAAGATTATTCAGTGTATGAACGAAAAAGAAGTAACAATCCTTACGCTTGTTCCGCACATATTATCAATGTTTCAAAAAGGTATTGAAAAAAGGATGGGCAGTATAAAGGGTATAAGAAAAGAGCTATTGAAGCTTACCGTAAAAAGTGGCTGGTTTTTGCGGTGCAAAACACGGATGAATACCTCTAAGATATGTCTAAAAAAATTGCACTGTGCATTTGGTGAAAAACTTCGTTTTATTGCGTGTGGCGGTGCGCGATTAGATCCATCAATAACGGAGTATTTTTTTGCATTAGGATTTACTGTTTTAGAGGGATATGGTCTTACAGAAACAAGTCCGGTAGTTACAATAAATACACTGGATACATATAAGATCGGTTCTGTAGGGAAAATTATTCCGGGAGTAGAAGTATCTATAGATAAGCCTGATAAGGAAGGAAAAGGTGAAATACTTGTAAAAGGACCAAATGTAATGGAGGGCTATTATAATCGCCCGGATGAGGCGCAGGCTGTGATAGAAGATGGATGGTTTTGTACAGGGGATGAAGGTTTTATTGATGGTGATGGGTTTGTTTATATTACCGGCAGATTAAAAGAGGTTATGGTTCTTGATTCTGGGAAAAATATATATCCGGACGAAATTGAATCGCATTACAAACAGTCACACTTTATTAAGGAAATATGTGTTGTTGATATTGAAAAAGGGGAACATGTCCAGATACATGCTGTTGTTGTGCCTGATTATGAATATTTTAAAAAGAGGGGAATAATAAATATTGAAAACAGTATCAGATGGGATTTTGAAAATTATTCTAAAGAACTTCCTATCTATCAGAGAATTATGGGATTTATTATAACAGACCAAGAATTATCTAAAACACGCCTTGGAAAACTAAAAAGATACGAGGTGAAAGATGCGTATGTAAAACAATTATCTCAGGAAAAAGATGTGGGCGGCGAAGAACAGTTATCAGATGCAGATAAAGAGCTCTATGCATTATCTATTACCGGTGTTTTACTGAAATATCTCAGTAAACGATGTAAAAGAAAAGTTACGCTATTTGAGCACTTAGAGCTTGATCTTGGGATAGATTCCCTTTCGCGTGTTGAGATAATAAGCGATTTATCACAGTTGTTGCACTATGAGCTTCCAGATGATTTTCTTTCTGATGTGTATACAGTAAAAGATTTGGTTGTAAAACTGCAGTTGTTATCGCCACACGTTACATGTATTAAAATGAATGAGTCGAAGACTTTGTGGGAGAAAGTATTGGAGGTATTGCCGCCAGATGCGGTTCTTAAGAAGATTGAGTTAGAGCCTTCTATTATATCTAAAATAATAACGATTGGGGCACAGTGTATTTATGGATATTTTTTTAAAGTGCGGTGTGGTTTTACTGTAGAAGGAAAAGAAAATCTTCCCGGGAAGGGCCCTTTTGTACTTTGTGCGAACCATACCAGTTATCTTGATGGTCTCGCCATAATGCAAGCTTTAGGATATAGATATATAAAAGAAACGTATTTTCTGGGATATAGGGAAATATTCGAGCGCGGATATCTTAAGTACCTTATGAAAGCGATGAGGGTAATTCAGATTGATGCGGCGGGTGAATTGGTTAATGCGTTAAAAATATCAAATTATGTACTGAAAAATGGGAAAATCCTTTCAATATTTCCTGAAGGTGAAAGGTCAATAGATGGTAAGGTGAAACAATTCAAGAAAGGGATAGGCATTGTGCTGAAAGAAACAAATGTACAGGTTGTGCCGGTATATATTGATGGGGCATTTGAGTCGTGGCCGAGAACAGCAGAAAAAACAACTCCTCACAGGATAAAAGTTATATTTGGAAAACCGGTAGAGCCTAAAGAATTAGTGGACAGAGCGGGGATAAAAGAGGATGATATATATACTGATATTGCACGTACATTGAGAAGTAAAGTAATCGATTTAAAGCCACAATGAAAGAAAGGGCATATTATGGCAATGCAAATAACCAAGGAGCAATTAGATAAGATTTTAAGAATGGCGTATTTGGGGATGTGGATGCTTGACGCTCCGGCCATAGAAAACGCTTTTACTGATTTTGACGAATGTTTTAGTCATCTACTCTCGGAGGCAAAAAAGGAGGGGTTAGATGAATGTGTGCAGTATGATGAGAAAGAGAAAAGATATTTACCTTCAAGTGAGTTTGAAGAGCAAAACCACAAGTTTATTCTCGAATATGATAATAATATTTTTTGGGAAGAACTTGCAACGCGGCTTGCTGAACGTGACATGGTGAACATGTATGGTAAGGAAAAAGTAGAAGCAATGGATTTTGAAAAGCGGCTAGATGAAGAAGCGGCGTTTTCTAAAAAATATTATGATGAATTTGAAAAAACCGGCATCAATAATATTGATATAAAAGAATAACCTTTGCATAGCACTCATACCCGTTTACGATCCATCGCTTTAGTTAAAACTCCACCGCCGCAGTGAAAAAGCTTTATAACAACCCAATTCCACCGCGTAGGTGGGTATAAATTGCAATAAGTATTATTAGATAGTAAATGAGTGTATTAGGGTGAGATAGCTGTTGTATTTGTTGATTCTTCCTTGAGTTTATGGTGATTCGCTGGTGAGAGAAGTTATATTATTCAAGTCGTTTGATATTGCTTTTGTGATGAGATCTTTTGGAATGATAATGATCGATTTATTGTATATAAAATACTCAAAATTCTTACTAAATTCTGCTGTTTGTTTGATTTGGTCTTCGTTGAAAACAAATGGCGGTATAGAAGGCCTTGTTGTAAATAAATAGGTATACTCATTACTTGAAATTAAATGGAGAAGCGTTGTTGTGGACGGAACTCTTTTTGCTCCCGGATATTCACGGGCAATAAAGAGAGGAATAAGATTTTCATTTATATCAACTATAAATTTTTTCGGTTTTTCTTCTTTCTTTTCATATCCCTCAAAAAGTGAGAGTTCAGTTGATCCTTTTTTGACTTCTATATCCGCAATGGTTTTTAGATTCCCTGTTTTGATTACTTCTTGTATTTTAGACATAGATTCGAGGGCTGGAGGCAGATTGTCTATCGTTGATGGCAGTACAATGACGAGCGCTTCAATCTCTTTGTGGCCTTCTTTATACGCAAGATATGATCGGTAATGTCCGTGTTCGTCGACAATATATGTTTCTTTAGAATTAGGGCCATATCGTATGGCAAGTATTGGCGCCATGATGCCGATCTTTAATTCGTCTTTTCTTACTTCTATCTCATCGCTAAAAATAATATTTTGTGTGGGAATAAGTTTTGATAAGGGAATGATTTCTCGATTAATTTCTATGTTTTCGAAAAAGGCATCAAGTTCCTCTTGTGGCATTTTATTCGCTATGGCAAGGTTTTTCCATGTTTTGAGCTCTACTCCCGCCCGTTTAGTTGTTTCATTATACAAGTAACCCATTTTCGTTTTATGTGTTTCACAGGCAGTAGATACGATCTTTAGTGGATTAATGAGAGCATTTTCAATTTTGAGATACTGAATGAGGCTTTCGGGGTTTTTTACGAGTGCAGTTAAAAGAAGTTCTGCAAGTTCTGATTTCTTTACTTTTTCAGAGTGTAGATCCTTTTTAAGAAACCGATCGTCTGCAATCTCTGATGCAAGAAGGTTTTGTGCTAGAGATGTTTTATTTACAGTGACAAAATCAATTTTTCTTTGAAGAATTTCATGTATCATTATTAAATTTGCTGAAACAGAAATATCAAAGCCAATCGGGGCATCATCCAGTCCTTCCTCTTTGATAATAGCAAGCGCTTGATCTAATTCCTCCAGAGTTCGCACCATCTTTAATAATATGCCGACATTATATCCTTTATTGCGGGCTTTTTTCACACCTTGGAGTTCAAGTCTGAAGAGTGCTTCATTATTTTTATTTGCAAGATGCCGTGTCATGCCGCGAAAACCGATTAAAGGATTCTCTTCATGTGTTTCGAAAAGTTTAGAATTTTCAAGGCTGAGATAGGCGTTTACCGGTAAATCTGTAACTGAATATACGAGAGTATCGTTTTTACCTGCTGTTGGTGATAGCTGAATAATGCGGTCTTTGACAAGGTCAATGAATGCTTCTTTTTCCCTATCGGTGAAAGAAAGCGGGTGTTTTTCTATCCGTTTCAAGAATAACCTGTTACCACTGATTTCATATATTGATACTGTTTCGGGGTAGCCAACATTTTTAGGTATTGTATAGCTGTCAGATTGTGCGGAAGTAGATTTCTTTTTAGATATTATTTTCTCAAAATCAGCTATGTTTTGTACAGTCTGAAAGTATGCATCAGGAGTAACTCCCACCGAATCTAAAAATGGTGCGATCATTATTGCGGTATCAGGATTATTTGCGATCATTTGGCCGCAAAACCCTGTTTCAACACCACGTTTTTTACAGATAGCAGCAACATAAAGGATACTTTTTATTATTGAGGGCGCACTTTCATTAAAAAGCCTCTCAAGTTTTTTATTGTCGCGTTCACAACCAAGCATGAATTGTGTGAGGTCGTTAGTCCCAAACGATACAAAGTCAAGCCCTTTATCAAGAAACTCGTCTATTTGAAAAACATTTGCAGGAGTTTCTATCATCATGCCAACTTTGAGATTTTTCTGTCCACGCTTAAGCCCATGACGTTCTAACTGTTTTATTCCTTCTTCAAGATTTGACGGTCTTCGCACAAGGGGGAACATAATTGCTATATTATAATATCCCATATCACGCGCTTTTTTTATAGCTTCCATTTCCCATGCAAACGTTGAATGGTTTTTCATGTCTAGCATTCTTGCAAGGCCACGTTTACCCATTGCAGGATTTGCTTCTTCACCTTCGATAACATTTCCCCCGATAAGCTTTTGAAATTCATTTGTTTTATAATCTGTTATCCGGTAGATTACTCGTTGTTCAGGGAGTGTTGTTGCCGCAATAGCGGCTATTGCCTGGGACACTTTTTGTACATAAAATGCTTTTCCAGATGGATATCCTGTAATCATATTTGTAATGTGGTTTCTAAGCGCATTATTATCTCTAATTTTTAATACGTATTTTCTCATTTCTTTGTTTTTAACCAGAGAGTTGAATGTTTTTGATCGATAGTCAGTTATACCTTGATTTACAGCTCTTGTAAAAAAATCATATGCTTCAAGGATTTCAGGATGAATACCTATTTCACCGAGGATGAATTCCCCTCGGACAAGGCTCATACCGTAATGGCAGTTAGCATATTGTAGCGCGGCGATTTTACGTGCTTTATTTGGAGTAGTGATAATGAGCCCAACTTTTGTTTTGGTTTTTGGTAATTTGCGGGTATCAATATCTTCTCCCTCAATTATTACGGGAAGTTTCCCTTTGTACACCTTTCCTGTATTCGCATCAACGGTGATTAAATCCCCGGTACGTATGACCTGTGTGGCATTTTGTGTTCCAATGACAGTAGGGATGTCTCTTTCTCGTGATACTATTGATGCATGAGAAGTTGTTCCCCCAAGATCAGCCACAATGCCCCCTGCATTCCTCAGCGCAAGTATCATGTTCGGAGAAGTCATCTTTGTTACGAGGATGTTGCCTCTTTTTATCTTTTTAAGTTCGCGAGTTAATTTCTGTAACCGCAGACTTTCATATAATGTCTCTTCTTCCTCGTTCATTTCTTTAACTGGTTTTCCAATTTTATTAATGATTTCTGATTCAATCTGGTCTACATTTATAACGACCGCTGTACCTGTATGCGCGCCATATCCTCGAATGCCTTGAGTAATTATCTGCGCTTCCCTTGCCGCATCCATAGGAACGGTTTTTTTCTTTAAGTTAACTATATATGAAGGTTGATTGGCAATAGTTTCCGGGAATGCATCAGTTATCCATAATCTGTCTTCAGAATCTATGGCAAATTCAATTTTCATATCGTTTCCAAAATATTGAGATATTCTGGACAGCGTTTCGGCTATATTTTTTGACCGGATATCGGTTATGGCGAATTTTTCTTTATGAGATGGAGCTGTAGCTGTGCTTTTAGTTCCTTCGCCATTGGGTACAATTACGATTTTTTTAGCGCCAGGACTCTTGGCAACGATGTTCCAAGATTGTGTTTCCGAGTTATAGTGCAGGAGAAATCTATCGGGATTAGTGAGACCCTTTACAATGCTTTCCCCAAGTCCGTATGATACATCAAAAGAAACAACCCCGCTTTTTGGTTCATGCCAACCCGAGGCCAGATCAAAGTTGAATCCGGTTCCGGATATCTTGCTATTAATCATTTGTTGAATAATGATGCTTGATTCAGCATCCATGGGATCTAACCCGACATCTATTCTTTGCAGGATATTTCTTGCGGTGAAAAGAGATGCCCAACTTTCTTTAATAGATTCCTTTACTGCATCTATACCTATCACGTTCAAATCAGTATGCATTTGCCCTGCAAGTGATGAGGGCGGCAGTTTCTCTGAGATGAGGGAGTTTCTTACGGCAACAGGAAGCGCATTGTCAGGATGATCAAGATCTTTGCAGAGATTGATATAACTATCAGTGATGATCTGGTCAAGTATTTTGGGCAGCGGTGCTTCACAAATACGTTTTTTTATTTGCGTTGCGGCAGTAATAACCTTGCTGAGATTTTTGCAGTCCAGTGTGTGAAGTGTGTTGCGTATTGATTGAGCCAGAGATTTGTTGTGCTGCATAAATGTTTTGAATGCAGTCTTTGATACTATAAATCCTCTAGGAGTGTTGACGTTATCGATTTTATTTAATTCACTGATGTAAGCTCCTTTAATCCCAACGATATCCGTATCTTCTTTACCGAGTTCATTCTGTGACATTATGTATTTATCAAGTCGTTTTTTTACTCTTTGTTTTAAAAGTATCCGAAATCCAAGATAGGCATTAATCTGGGATACAAATTTATACAGATTTGATGCGAGTAGATAGCCTGCTATACCCGGGTTTGCTGGGTCCTTACGAACAATGTAATGAGGGAGCATGTTGATTTCTTCCGTGAAAAGTGTCCGGTAGGGTTCTCTGATACGTGATACGAGGTGCCTGAAGTCCTTATTATTAAGAAGGGCGAAATCCTGCCATAATTTAAGCGCCTCATCATATTTCTTTTCTGATACTGACTCGAAGAGCCGTTCAAAATAAAAATTTAGGTTTTCAATGGTTTTTTTGGGGATTTTGTTCTTTGTGAAAAAAGCATTAAACTTTCGATCTTTTATAAGTCCGAAACTCTTAAATGCCGCCGCCATAAACTCCAGCTCATTTTCATCAATAATATCGGCAGGGAAGACTTGTTCGTCCGGGGTGAGTTCAATGAAAACCGAATTAGGGGATATGCCGTTAAACTCCAAAGGTCTAAAATATTCCCTTAGTTTCTTTGTGTATACTGTTATGGTATCTTTTTCAAAAGCGTTTGCGGCATGTGAACTAAATGTATCTGGCCCAATAAGCATATCGCATACAGAGATCAATACGATGAGTTTACGGAGTGAAAGCTGCTTGTGTTCGGAATCGGGAGATATGAGTAATTTTACACGGTCTTTATCAAGATTTTTTGTTTTGAAAATCTCGTGTTTTATAGTATCGATTTTTTCTTTATGATTATCTGTATATCCCTGCTCAACAATTATGACTCCGTTTGGAGGAATGATTGTTTGTAATCTTTGAATGATCATTATCCAGGTCTTTGCGGAAAGCTCCTTTTTTTCCATGCGAGAAAATGGATTAAGTATGATAATATATTTTTTTTCAGGATTGGTAATGCCGCTTTTCTTCAAAAGATCGAGCATTGTATTCTTTTCCTGCTTTGACACGGAAAGGATTGACTTAATGTCTCCAATCTCTCCTCCCCCAAACGTTTCTGCAAGGCGAGAATAAAAGCGGTATGAGTTTCCCATCGTTGCTTCTGGCTCATCTTTCTGATTGAATATGTCCATATCTTCGTCGTTAATACCAAAACTGTATATAGGAGCGCCCTTAATGGGTATACTTTCATTTTTAATATTGTCCGTGTAGACGAAACTGTTACGCATTTTGTCAATGTGGATTACATTCGGAGCGTTGTATAATCGGTGTCCATTGGCTTTAAGGTCTATGACAAGATCAAATTCTTTTTTTGTATAATCTGTTTTTTTAGGAAGAAGAGCGACCCTCTCAAATCCTTCCCATAATGAGGGGTATTTATTGATTACTTCTATCTGTGCATGGGGAAACATTTTAAGAAGACTGCGTATAATCATTGTTTGTACAACATAATCACCGCGATACCAGTCATCGTCAGTATATAGTAATATTTTTTTTATCTTATCTCGTGGAAGCATGCGTAACGGGTATTTTATTGTATGAGAATGAGTGAACTGGTTCTCATCGATCTCTTTTTCATCCGCTGAGCTATTGATTATTGTTGTTCCCTGGGCGTTTATTTTTACATAGCTTAAAGCACTTTCTTTGTATGGAATATACAGTGTGCCATTAATGTATTTTAGATACTCAATATATTTTTTGTACCATAACGGATTATTGCTGTATTTTTGTTTGATCATATAATGAGGCATGCCAGCATCGAAATCATTATAGATTTTTTTGGCAAAAGTAATAAAATCGTCATATTTGTTTAATATGTTGTTGATCTTTGGGGGTATTGGACCTTTGAAAAAGGAGTGTATATTTCCTCTTACTTTTGATTTGTGGAAAACATTTTGTTTATTCCGTTTTGTGACGATGTATTCAGCTTTTTGAGTCGGGTTGGGAATATAGAGCGTGTTGTCACAGAATATCATATCTTCAAATTCTTCTTTCCATCCGGGTTCCTCGGCATATTTTTTCATTACTGCTTTAAGGGAGGCTCCTTTTAAGAGGTTGCTATGCATCCTTCTAATAAAATCATATACCGGATTATATTTGAAAAGGGCGTCAATGCTCTCAACATCAAAAACGTTTGGGTAAGAGATCTCAGAGAAGTATATTAATGTTTCAGTTAGTGTATCTCGTGCTTCGGCAGTGTTTATAATAACTTGGTTATCTTTAGTGATCTTAACGAAGGTGTCAATACCAGTGGGAATGAGGAGTGTCTCTTCAGCGTAATCACCATTATAAACGCTATTTTCCATGTATATCATATCTTCAAAGCTGTCTTGCCAGTAAGGGCTATTTTTGTACTTACGGATAACTTTTTTGGGATCTTCTCCTTGTGCGAGATCTTCTAACATGTTTGTGGTCAACTTGACAATATTACGTAATTGCTCTGATTTGATTTTAACGGCGTCCTTATCAGAGAAGGATGATTGAGGAGCAAGTGTCTCGATTTCAAGAGGGGAAGTGTTCACTGTACTAGTAAGACTTCTGCGAAATGACGTTTAGCGGAATAATCGCGAGGAAACGAACTCGAAAAGAGTAAAAAGTAGAGCAAGAGAAACGGGATAGCAAACGATAGCCGAAAAAAGATACAGGTATCCTGTAAAG